>Ga0207991_1000027_pt1 | contig 87921 bp, 81 predicted proteins | sample ETN07SmetaG_FD_185786 | JGI IMG/M metagenome (GOLD analysis project Ga0207991, IMG submission 185786) | Marine microbial and viral communities from oxygen minimum zone, Eastern Pacific Ocean - ETNP2014F14-07SV275 (SPAdes) (version 2) | ecosystem: Environmental > Aquatic > Marine > Oceanic ...
CCCCCCTGCCTTTAGCCGGCCCGAAGCCTGACCCAGGCCTGCCTGGCTGCGGTCAGCCTTGTCACGGGCCGTACCTAGGGTCGCAACCATGACCCGGCCCGCGATCCTGCGAACCCTTCGGCACGGCTTCCAGAACGCGGATGCGGCTGGATCCTGCGGGGGTAGGTGCCCGCTCGGACGGGGCGGGACGTGCAGCGGGTGCGTAGCCGATATCCCCGTCGATCGCGTGGGCGGAGGTTCCCGGGCGGGCCCGGTGTGGGCGCTGGGGTCCTACGCAGGCGATGCGGGCCGGCTGGTCCGGGCCCTCAAGTACGGCAACGTGCGCGGGCCGGTCGTTGCGCTCGGCTCGGCCCTGGCAGGCCTGGCGGTGGGTTCTGACCCGGTAGCCGGTTTCGACGTCGTGACCTGGGTTCCGACCACCGTCGAACGTCGCGCCCAGCGCGGGTTCGACCAGGCCGAGCTGCTCGCCCGCTCGACGGCCCGTGGTCTCGGGGTCCGATCCCGCCGACTGCTGCTACGTGCCCCCGGCCCCGGCCAGACGTCGCTACCGGGTCGGGTTCGGCGCTCGGGTCCGGTCCTCCGGGCACGTCGGGTTCCCTCTGGAGCCCGGATCCTGCTCGTCGACGACGTGGTCACGACCGGAGCCAGCCTCACCACAGCCTCCGACGCCCTGCTTGCCGCCGGAGCCCGATCGGTCCGTTCGGTGGTGGTGGCGGCCACCCCGGCGCCCGGTTGGAGGCCTGATGGCGTGGGACGGTCCACCGCTAGGGTCGCGCCGTGACCGAGCCCATGGACATGCCTGCCGCCGAGGAGTCCGGCTTCTCGGATGCGGATGCGGATGCGGAGGTGTCGGATGCGGAGGTGCGTGACGCTCTCCCCGAGGACCTCGACGCCCGCGGCCTCGTGGGACCGTACATTTTTCCCGACAACGACCGGCGCCGGATCCCAGGGCTGATCTACCTGCTTCTGGCGGCTACCACGGTGGTCGTGACGATGCTCGCCGAGGGCTCGCCGCTGGTCGACGGGGGCCTCTACGTCGGTGCCGCCGGGCTGGCCCTGCTGGGGGCCTACCACCTGCAGGCCGGTTGGAGCCTCGGACCCGACGAGGCCGATGCCCTCGTGGCGGCCGTCCGCGAGGTCGGCTTCCCGGTGGGCCACGCCTCGGCGCAGATGGCGTGGCGGGGGCTTCGGAGCCGACCGACGTGGCGGGTGCTGGTGTATTCGAACGAGTCACCGCCGGAGCGCCGGGGCCTCGTGTTCGTCGACGGCGTGGACGGCTCGGTGGTGGCCTCCCACACCGAGTTGAACCCCGAGGACTGGGCAACCGGGTCCTGACCACCCCGGCTATGTCGTCGGTGGCCCGTCCAACTGTCGATGGCACTCCACCAGAAGGGCGATAGTTTCGCTGTCATGCGGATCAACGTCTTCCTTGCGGTAACCGGCGCCCTCGTGCTGGCCCTGGCACTGGTGCTTCTCCTCACCCCGGTCTCCTCCAGCTTCGCCGACCCGTGCGGCAGCGTGCTGGTTCCCACCAAGGTGCACTACTCGGATGGCGGCGAGTTGGTGTACGCAAACACGCCGCCATGTCGTGACGCCCGCATGGCCCGACTCCCCGTCGGCCTCGTGGTCGGTGTGGCCGGGATCGCGATCGGGGTGGCCTCAGTCGTAGCGGGGCGCCGCAGGGGCTGAACCCCACGTGCCGGGCACCACCTACCCGGCTCTACTGACCACCGGGCGGCCACTGGTACGATCACCGGGTCCGTGATCGGATTCCCCGGATGGCCCGCACCTCGTGTCGGCTGCCACCCGGAGCGGGACCATCTCTACTGGAGGGCGACCACAACGATGCTCGATGGCAACTGGCGTGAGGTCGTGGATCGGGGCCTGACCCCGATAGGCCGGAGCCTCCGACGTACCGGCATCAGCGCCGACGTGGTGACCCTCATAGGCATCGTCATGGCAGCGGCTGCGGCCGTGGCCATAGGCCTCGGCGATTTGAGGCTGGGCTTCTTCCTGCTGGTGCTGACCGGAATACCGGACGCCCTGGACGGAGCGGTGGCCAAGGCCTCCGGCACCTCCTCGTCGCGCGGCGCCTACTTCGACTCGGTGGCCGATCGACTCACCGATGCGCTCCTGTTCGGCGGCGTCGCCTGGCACCTCGCCACCATCCGCACGGACCACATGATGATGCTGCCGGTGGCGATCATGGCCACGGCGATGTTCATCTCCTACCAGCGGGCCAAGGCCGAATCGCTGGGCTACGACGCCAAGGGCGGGCTCATGGAGCGCGCCGAGCGGTTCATCGTCCTGGCCTTCGGCCTCCTGTTCTCCGAGATCCTCATCCCGGTCCTCTGGGTGATGCTGGTTCTCAGCCTGTTCACCGCCGGCCAGCGCTTCGTGAAGGTCTGGCGTCAGGCCACGTCCGATCGGCAGGTTCCCGTGCGGCCGGCCGTGGATCGCCGTCGGCGGGCCCGTTCCGCCCGTCGCACGGATCGCCGTCAGCGCCACGGTTCGTGGCGACCCTCGTCGCGCTCCTGACCGGTTCGCTCCGGACCGGCCGGTTTCCGACCGTCGGCTCCCGGGGCGTCGGTACCCGGTGGAGGCCATGAAGACGCCGCGGATAGTCACCGCCTTCCGCCTCGCAGCGTGGCTGGCCCGGGTCGTGCCCGCCCGCCCGGGCGCCATGGCCGCCAGGACCATGGGGCGGATCGTCGGCTACATGGACGGCGACCGGCGGCGGATCGTGGAGAAGACCCTCCGCAGGTCCAGGTCGGCGGACCTGGGTGGCGCAGAGATGAGGCGCAGTGTGGACGCCGTCTTCGCCTCCTACGCCGACTACTACTTCCACAGCTTCCGGTTGCCGGCCATGACGCCGGACCAGGTGATCGACGGGTTCACCGAGGAGGGCTACGAGCTGATCGCCGAGGCCCGTGAGGCGGGCAACGGCGTGATCATGGCCATGCCCCACCTGGGTAGCTGGGAGTGGGCGGCGCACTGGCTGACGCTGCGCCACGACGTGCCCGTCGGCTGTGTGGTCGAGACGCTCGAGCCGCCCGAACTGTTCGAGTGGTACCGAGGCCTGCGGGACTCCCTGGGAATGAAGGTCGTCGGCCTGGGTCCCGGCGCCGGTACCGAGACCATGGCGATGCTGCGGGAGAACCGTGCCGTCTGCCTTCCCAGTGACCGCCACGTCGGGGGAGCCGGCGTCGAGGTCGAGTTCTTCGGAGAACGGACCACGCTGCCCGCCGGTCCGGCCACCCTCGCCCTGCGGACAGGCGCCGTGCTGCTGCCGATCGCCGTCTACGACCATCCCGGCGGGTGCCACGGCGTGGTCAGGCCGGCCGTTCCCGCCGTCCGCCAGGGGCGGCTCCGCGATGACGTCACCCGGATCACGCAGCTGCTGGCCACCGAACTGGAGGTGCTCATAGCGCGGGCCCCCGAGCAGTGGCACCTCCTGCAGCCCAACTGGCCGTCGGACCGGAACCCGGAGGCCGGTGGCGTGCAGGGTGACCCTTCCGGCGATGTTCCCGGCGGCGGTCCCGACAGTGTTCCCGGCGGTGCGGCCGGGGACGACGGCTAGCGTCGGTCGACATGAGGATCGGCCTCATCTGCCCATACAGCCTGACCATCCCCGGTGGCGTCCAGGGCCAGGTACTCGGGCTCGCCAGGATGCTGCGCTCCTCCGGCCACCCCACCCGCGTGCTCGGTCCCTGCGACGGTCCGCCGCCCGATGCGGGCGTCACCCCTCTCGGCAACAGCCTCCCGACGGCCGCCAACGGCTCGATGGCCCCGATCGCCCCTGACGTGTCATGTGCCCTGCGCACGATCCGGGCGCTGCGGGACGAGGAGTTCGACGTCATCCACCTGCACGAACCGTTGGCTCCCGGTCCGACCACGACCGCTCTCTTCCTGGCCGCAGCCCCCATGGTCGGCACCTTCCACGCCGCTGGCGGAAGCCTCGCCTATGACGTCATGAATCGTGGGGTGCGGTGGCTGAACCGTCGCCTGGACCGGTCCTTCGCCGTGTCCGAGGATGCTGCGGCCATGGCGTCGGCATCCCTCGGCGGCGAGTACGAGATCCTCTTCAACGGGGTCGAGGTGGAGCGGAGCCGCGAGGTGGCCCCATGGCCCACGGAGGGCCCGACCGTCTTCTTCATCGGGCGCCACGAGCCACGCAAGGGCCTCACGGTGCTGCTCGACGCCATGTCGCACCTGCCGGCCAACGTAAGGCTCTGGGTGGCCGGCGACGGCCCTGAGACCGATGCCCTGCGGTCCCGGGTGGCGGGTGACGGCAGGATCAGCTGGTTGGGCCGGATCTCGGACGAGGAGCGCACGGCCAGGATCCGGGGTGCCGACGTGTTCTGCACGCCCTCGCTGCGGGGCGAGTCGTTCGGGGTGGTGCTCCTGGAGGGCATGGCCTGCGACACGCCTGTGGTGGCCAGCGACATTCCCGGCTATTCCAAGGTGGCGCGCGGAGGCCGCGATGCCCTTCTGGTGCCTCCGGACGACGCCGCTGCCCTGGGAACTGCCATAGACAAGCTCCTCCGCAACCCCGACCTTGGTGCCCGTCTCGTGGCCAGCGGGCGGACGCGTGCCGAGGAGTTCTCGATGCGCCGCCTGGCCGACAGGTACATCGAGGCCTACGAGGACGTCGTGGCCTGAGGTAGACGTGGCCAGCGGGCGTCGTGGCCCGAGGGAGACATGACCTGGGGGCGGGTTGCCCGGAAGCCGGGAGGCCAGGAATCCCGGAAGCCAGCCGGGTGGGTGAGCCCTGTAGGTCGATGGCGGGCGTATCATGCATGCCGTCCACAAGGATCACCCCGAGCGGTGGTCACACGCCAGCGAGCCGTCACGAGGCCGTCGCCCATGTCTCCTCTCCGCAGCACCGTCACCCTCCCCGCGGTCGTCGTCGGGTTGGCCACCTTCCTGGTCGTCCTGATCCCCGGAACGGGCCTTCCCGTCGCCGTCGTGGCCGGGGTCATCGTGGCCTCGACCTTCGCCCGGGTCGTCTCGGGTCGCGCCGTCGGGGTCGTCAGGCGGAGCCTGAACGCACGCCCCGCACTCGTGGGGGAGTTTCCACGGCTGCACAACACGGTCGGCGGCCTCTGCCTGACCCATGGCATAGACATCCCCGAACTCTTCGTGATCGACTCGCCGGCGGGAAATGCGGCTGCAATGGCGGGGCGGGAGGGAACGTCCATCGTCCTGACCACCGGTGCGGCCGACCGCCTGGGCCTCGTCGAGCTGGAGGCGCTCGTCGCCCACCTCCTGGTGCGGTGCGGCGACGACGGCCTGAGGGCGGACACGACGAAGGCCTCCATGGGTCGCCTCGCCGGTCTCCGCCTGGTCGCGACTGCCAATACCGGACCGGATCGCCTGATGCAGGTCGACTTCGACGGAGCGGACCTGACGCGCTTCCCACCCGGGATGCAGACCGCCCTGCAGGCCCTCGCCGAACTGGGTACGGAGGTGGACGCCCCCCGGGCGACGTCGGGTCTCTGGCTGCTGCAGCCCGATGGCCGTACCGACGTCGGGACGGCGTCGCATCCGACGGTCGAGGTACGCGTCGCGGCACTGGGGGAGTGCTGAGACCGTGATCCTCGGACACCACCGCCCTGGTCTTGGGTTCTCGGGCCTCGCCCTGCTGGGCCTCGCCCTGCTGGCCGCCGGGTGCGGAGGTGGCGAACAGGCTGCTCCGGCTCCGACGCTGGGAACCCTCGCACCTGCGACGACCACTGGGGTCGTGACCACCAGTACCGAACCCGGCACCGTGACCGACACATCGGCAGGTGGGGATGCGGCCACCGTGGATGCCTCCACGACCACCACCATCGGCATTGCCACGACGACGACGATCCCCGGTTGGGCCGGGCCCGTGCATCCGTTGACCGGCCTGCCAGCCGTGGACGGGACCGTGGATCGACCAGCCCTGGTCGTCAAGATCGGAAACAACGACTCGAAGTCGCTGCCACAGATCGGGCTGGAGGACGCCGACGTCGTCTACGAGGTGCACATCGAGAACGGGGTCACCCGGTTCCTGGCCGTGTTCCAGAGCGAGGTTCCGGCGCTGGTCGGCCCGGTCCGCTCGGCGCGCTCCAGCGACATCGACCTCATCGGCAACCTGAACCGCCCCTCCTTCGCCTACTGGGGGAGCAACGAGGGCGTGGGAGCCGAGGTGGAGCAGGCCATCGACCTCGGGACGTTCGTGGCGCTCACCACGACCGGTCAGGGCCAGTACCTCTTCTCAAGGGACGCCGGCCGCGGCGAGGCGCCCTACAACGGCCTCTTCGACGCTGGCGCCGCAGCCCTGGTGGCTGCCGGTTCGGCGCCCGACCCCATCTTCACGTTCGGCGGTCCGTCGTCATCGGCGGTTCCGATCCGTGGCGTCCGCTGGATGGCACCCAGTCGTGACATCGACTGGGTGTGGGACCACGTGTCGGCCAGATGGCTGCGATACCACCGCGGCGTGCCGCTCGTGGGCGCCAACGGTGTCCACCTGGCTGCCGACAACGTCCTGCTGCTCTTCGTGGACTACCGCACGTCGGCCGCCGACCTGCTCTCACCGCAGGCCATCTCCACAGGTTCGGGAGACGGTTGGCTGCTGAGGGACGGGACGGTCACCGGTGTGACCTGGAGCCGACCGTTCATCGCCGATGGCTGGTCCCTGGAGGACGACGACACGGGTGAGGCGGTGTTCCTGCGTCCCGGGCGTACCTGGGTGGCCCTGGCCCGGATGGGCGAGGGGAAGGTCCTGGACCCGGCCGAGGTGGCCGAGCTGATCGGCTGAGACAGGTTGGCGATGGCCCCCATCTGGGTGGAGGTGGTCGGCCCCGGCACTACGGGTATCCCAGAGTCGTACGAGCCACCGCACGCCTGTTTCGACTGGATGGTCGGCCCGGTCCCGGTCCTAGACTGCGCGCCATGAGCGATGTGACTAGAGCAACCGGTACCCAGTTGGTGAAGCGGGGCCTCGCAGAGATGCTCAAGGGCGGCGTCATCATGGACGTCGTGGATCCTGCCCAGGCCAAGATCGCCGAGGATGCCGGTGCCACCGCCGTCATGGCCCTGGAGCGGGTGCCGTCCGACATCCGGCGGGACGGCGGCGTGGCCCGCATGTCGGACCCCGAGATGATCCTGGGCATCCAGGAGGTCGTCACCATTCCCGTGATGGCGAAGGCCCGTATCGGCCACTTCGCCGAGGCCCAGGTCCTGCAGGCCCTGGACGTCGACTACGTCGACGAGAGCGAGGTCCTCACGCCGGCCGACGAGGCGCACCACATCGACAAGTGGGCCTTCGACGTGCCGTTCGTGTGCGGCGCCACCAACCTGGGCGAGGCGCTGCGGCGCATCTCCGAGGGCGCCTGCCTGATCCGCTCCAAGGGCGAGGCCGGGACCGGCAACATCGTGGAGGCCGTCAGGCACCTCCGGTCGATCATCGGTGACATCCGCAGGATCACACAGGCCGACCAGGCCGAACTCTTCGACTGGGCGAAGCGCCTCCAGTCGCCGTTGCCCCTGGTCCAGGAGATCGCCGAGACCGGCGAGCTGCCGGTTCCGATGTTCTGCGCAGGAGGCATCGCCACGCCCGCCGACGCATCGCTGGTCATGCAGCTCGGGGCCCAGGCGGTGTTCGTGGGATCCGGCATCTTCAAGAGCGACGATCCGGCGCCGCGGGCCCGTGCGATCGTGGAGGCCGTGACCAACTTCCGCGATGCGGCGATGGTGGCGAAGGTCAGCCGAGGCCTGGGAGATGCAATGCCCGGCCTGGAGATGGACTCGCTGGAAACCCGGCTCGCCGACCGGGGCTGGTAGGTACCCCTCCTCATGAAGGTCGGCGTGCTCGCCCTCCAGGGGGCGTTCGCCCGACACTCCGAGGTCCTTGGAGGGCTGGGTGCGGTGCCGCTGGAGGTACGCACCCCGACGGACCTGGAGGCCGTGGACGCCATGGTCATGCCCGGCGGAGAGTCCACCACCATGTCCATGCTGCTGGACTCGTCGGGCCTCCGCACGCCGCTGGCCGAACGCCTGGCCAATGGCCTACCGGTGCTCGGTACCTGTGCCGGGATGATCCTCCTGGCCGTCCGGGTGACCGACGGCCGTCCCGACCAGCGTTCCTTCGCAGCGATCGACATCGACGTCCGACGCAACGGCTACGGCCGCCAGGTCGACTCGTTCGAGGACCAGTTCCCTGTCACGGGTCTGGACGGTCCGTTCCACGGCGTCTTCATCCGGGCACCGGTGGTCGAGCGGGTCGGAACGGCCGTGGAGGTCCTCGCCCGGGTGGACGGGATCCCCGTGCTCTGCCGTGAGGGTTCCGTGCTGGTCTCCTCATTCCATCCCGAGATGTCCGGTGACGGACGCATCCACGAACGGTTCCTCGACCTGGCGTTCAGCGCCTGAGCGTCGATGGGTCCGAGGTAGACAGGCCGTCCAGGCCAGACAGACCAGCCAGCCAGACAGACCAGCCAGACAAGCCAACAGTCGAGAAGGGGACCACATGTCAGGCCATTCCAAGTGGGCGACCATCAAGCACAAGAAGGGTGCCGCCGACGCCAAGCGCGGCAAGCTCTTCGCCAAGTTGATCAAGCAGGTGGAGGTGGCGGCCCGGCAGGGCGGCGGCGACCCGGACATCAACCCGACGCTGCGGACCATGTTCCAGAAGGCCCGGGACTCCTCGGTGCCGCTGGACACCATCGAGCGGGCGGTGAAGCGGGGCACCGGTGAGCTGGAGGGCATCGACTACGAGTCGATCACCTACGAGGGCTACGCCCCACACGGGGTGGCCCTCTACATGGAGACGCTGACGGACAACCGCAACCGCACGGGATCCGAGGTCCGGTCGCTGCTCTCCAAGAACGGTGGTTCGCTGGCCGAGCCGGGTGCGGTGGCATGGCAGTTCGAACGCAAGGGCGTGGTCCTGCTGGACGGCACGGTGGACGAGGACGAGATCATGGTGGTGGCCCTGGACGCAGGCGCCGAGGACCTGGTGGACGAGGACGGGACGTGGCGCCTCACCTGTGAGGCCACCGACCTGCCCGACGTGCGCGAGGCGCTCGAGGCCGCTGAGGTCCCGTTCCTGAACGCCGAGGTGACGATGCTGGCCACCACCACGGTCGCCATCGACAACGCCGAGCATGCGAGGGCCGTCCTGCGGCTGCTGGACATACTCGACGACAACGACGACATCCAGGACGTGCACGCCAACTTCGACATCCCGGCCGATGTCATGGAGGCACTCGAGGACTGACGCACCCCCCCTCGGGGGATTGACAGGTTCTCCTACTTTCCGAGGCGCAGCGCTCACTGCCAGGTCTGTCAACGCTTGCCAACGCATGGCGTGCCGCGGCGATCGGCCGGGTCGGCGGGGTGACCGACGTCCGGGGCGGTCACCGCTAGAGTCGTACACATGTTCGTTCTGGGTATCGACCCCGGCCTCACACGCTGTGGCTACGGCGTGGTCTCGCGTACCGGTCGACGGCTGCGCGCCGAGGCCGCCGGGGTGATCCGGACGTCGCCGGAGACCGACCTGGCCTATCGCCTTGCCGAGCTCCAGGGGGAGGTCAGGGCCCTGATCCGGGAGTACCGGCCCGACGAGGTGGCCATCGAGCGGGTGCTGTTCCAGGTGAACGTCCGCACGGCCATGCAGACCGGCCAGGCCTCCGGAGTGGTCATGGCCGAGGCCGCCGCAGCTGGATGCGAGGTGGCCCTCTACTCGCCGAACGAGGTCAAGTCGGCGGTGGCCGGATGGGGTGGTGCCGACAAGGACCAGATGGAGCAGATGGTCCGCACCCAGTTGGGGATCACCACGCCACTTCGTCCGGTGGACGCGGCCGATGCCCTGGGCGTGGCGCTCTGCCACCTGGCGATGCTTCCGCCCGTTCGCGGGTCGGATAGGACGGCCGGACAGGCGGTGGCCCGGTGATCGGGTCGCTACGGGGTCGCCTCCTGGAGCGCTTCGATCTGGGCGAGGTCCTGGTCGAGGTGGCTGGCGTCGGCTATCGGGTGGTGGTCACGCCCACGACGGCGGTCCGCCTCGGTGAGGTCGGGACCGAGGTGTTCCTGCACGTCCACCACCACATCCGCGAGGCCGACCAGACCCTCTACGGCTTCCTGGAACGCGCCGAGAGGTCCTGCTTTGAGACGCTCCTGTCGGCACATGGCGTGGGCCCGTCACTGGCCCTGTCGGTGCTCGGCGTGCATGGTCCGGCCGAGTTGGCGCGGGTCCTGGCCGATGACGACCTCGCGGCGCTCTGCCTGGTACCCGGCGTCGGCAAGAAGACCGCCGCCCGGCTGCTCGTCGAGCTGAAGAACTCCCTCGACCTGCCGATCGACGGCGTCCCCGTGACCGGTGACGGGACCCCGGTCGGCCGCACCGCCGTGTCGGAGGTCCAGGAGGCCCTCGGTGGTCTCGGCTACAGCCCCGACGAGGTCCGGGCCGTGCTCGTGGACCTGGGTGGCGACGATCCGTCGGTCCTTCTCCGCGAGGCGTTGCAACGCCTGGCGCGGGCGTAGGGGGCCGGCTGTGCGAGACGAGCTCCTCTCGGCGGACCAGGATCCGGATATCGACGACGTGGAGGTGGAGGCCGGCCTGCGGCCGCGCCGCCTCGACGAGTTCGTCGGCCAGGCCGAGCTGAAGGGCCACCTCAGGGTGATGCTGGAGGCGGCCCGTCGGCGGGGGCAGGCGGCTGACCACTTCCTCTTCGCCGGTCCGCCGGGGCTGGGCAAGACCACCCTGGCCCACATCGTGGCCGCCGAGATGGCCGCCGAGATGCACGTCACCTCGGGCCCTGCCCTGGAGCGTGCAGGTGACCTGGCTGCCATCCTGACCAAGTTGGAACCCGGCGACGTCCTGTTCATCGACGAGATCCACCGGCTGGCCCGGGCCGTCGAGGAGGTCCTCTACCCGGCCATGGAGGACTTCGCCCTGGACATAATCCTGGGCAAGGGGCCGGCCGCCCGTTCCATCCGGCTGGAGCTTCCGCCGTTCACCCTCGTGGGCGCGACGACGCGCACCGGCCTCATCACCGGGCCGCTGCGCGACCGGTTCGGCCTCACGGCACGACTCGAGTACTACGAGCCGGCCGACCTGCAGTCCATTGTCACGCGCGCTGCCGGGATCCTGGACGTGGACCTGGACGAGGAGGGTGCCGCGGAGATAGCCCGGCGCTCCCGGGGCACGCCTCGCATCGGCAACCGGCTGCTCCGGCAGGTCAGGGACTTCGCCCAGGTTGAACGCAGCGGCGTGGTGGACGGCCCGGTGGCGCGCGACGGCCTCGCCTTCTTCGGCGTGGACGACCTGGGCCTCGACAAGCCCTCCCGGGAGATCCTCTCGGTCCTCTGCAGGCGGTTCGATGGCGGGCCGGTGGGGCTCAAGACCCTGTCCATCAGCGTCAGCGAGTCGGAGGACACCGTCGAGGACGTGTACGAGCCGTACCTCATCCAGCAGGGCCTCCTGCACCGCACCCCGAAGGGCCGGGTGGCCACGACCGCCGCCTACGACCACCTGGGGATCAACAGGCCCGCCGTGCCGGAGCGCCGGGCCGGGTCCCTGTTCGAGGACTGACCGGATCAGCCGGACCGACGGGGCGGGACCCCGGTCGTAGGCTGACCGGCCCATGGGACCGGAAGACTTCGCATACCAGCTCCCGGATGCTGCTATCGCCCAGGTGCCCCTGGAGGACCGGCCGGCGGCCCGGCTGCTGGATGCGGTAGGAGACAGCGTCGTGCACCGGACGGTCCGCGACCTGCCATCTCTGCTGGGACCCGGTGACCTGCTGGTGGTCAACGACACCCGCGTGCTGCCCGCCCGACTGCGACTCCGACGTCGGACCGGGGGAAGCGCCGAGGTGCTGCTGCTACGGGCCCTGGATGACGACGAGGCCTGGGAGGCCCTGGTGCGGCCCAGTCGGAAGCTGCCCGAGGGGACGACGCTCGCCGTCGACGACGACCTGTCGGTGGAGGTCGGCCGGGACCTGGGCGAAGGGAGGCGCCATGTCCGGCTGCTCTGCAACGGTCCGGTGCTCGAGGCCATCCACCGTTGTGGCGAGATGCCGCTGCCCCCGTACCTCACGACGGTCCTGGAGGATCCCGACCGCTACCAGACGGTCTACAGCCGCCGGTCGGCATCGGCGGCGGCCCCGACGGCCGGACTGCACCTCACCGAACAGGTGCTGGAGGCCTGCCGGGTAGCCGGAGCGCGCATCGAATCGCTTGAGCTGGTGGTCGGGCTGGACACCTTCCGCCCGGTCACCGTTGACGACCTGGACGATCACCGCATGCACCGGGAGGACTACTGCGTGCCGGCCGCCACCCTGGAGGCCTGTCGGGACGCCACCAGGGTCATCGCCGTCGGGACCACGACGGTGCGGGCCCTCGAGTCGGCGGCACGCTCCGGGCTGGAGGGCCGCACCGACCTCTTCATCCGCCCACCGTTCGACTTCCGGGTCGTGGACGTCCTCCTGACCAACTTCCACCAGCCGCGGTCCAGCCTGCTTGTCATGCTGGAGGCCTTCGCCGGGCCCCGCTGGAGGGAGCTCTACGGGACGGCACTGGCAGACGGCTACCGCTTCCTGTCGTTCGGCGACGCAATGCTCGTGGGCCGGGCCGCGACTTCATGAGGGCCACCTTCACCACGACCGTCACGGACGGCGGTGCCCGGGCCGGACGGGTCGACACCCCCGGTGGATCGTTCGCCACGCCGTGCTTCATGCCGGTCGGTACCCGTGGGGCGGTGCGCCACCTCTCGTCCACGGACCTGGTGGACCTGGGCGTCGAGGTGGTGCTGGGCAACACGTACCACCTGATGCTGCGCCCCGGCGCGGAGGTGGTCAGGAACCTGGGCGGTCTCGGGAAGTTCGCCGGTTGGGAAGGCGTCACGCTCACCGATAGCGGCGGATACCAGATCTTCTCCCTGAAGCCGAAGGTGGACGACTCCGGTGCGACCTTCAGGTCGACCTACGACGGGTCCACCCACGTGCTCACCCCCGAGACGGCGGCATCCGTGCAGGCGGACCTGGGCGCCGACATCCAGATGGTCCTGGACGTGTGTCCGGCGCTGCCCGCCGACGAACCGGTCCTGCGTCGGGCGGTGGAGCGGACTGCGGCATGGGCGGCCCGTGGCCGTCGGGCGTTCCTGGACCACCCGGACGCCGCCGCACGCCAGTGCCAGTTCGGCATAGTCCAGGGCGGAGTGGACCCGGTGCTGCGGGCGGAGAGCACCCGGCGGACCCTCGAGGTGGGCTTCGACGGCTACGCCGTCGGCGGAATGAGCGTGGGGGAGACGCGCGACGAGATGCTGGAACCGCTGGCCGTCGTCACCTCCCTGCTGCCGTCCGACCAGCCGCGCTACTTCATGGGCCTCGGGGATCCAGCGGGCCTCGTGGAGGTGGTGGGCAGGGGAATCGACATGTTCGACTGCGTGCTACCCACCAGGCATGCGCGCCACGGCACCGTGCTGACCACGGGCGGCAGGCTGAACCTACGGAACGCCCGGTTCGCCACCGACGACCTCCCCCTGGATCCGGCGTTCCCGGCCAGCCCGGCGGCCCGCTGGTCACGCGCCTACCTACGGCACCTCCTGATGATCGATGAACCCACCGGCCGGCGCCTCCTGACCCTCCACAACCTGGCCTGGCTGCTGGACTTCGTAGACCGGTTGAGGGCGGCCATCCACGAAGGTCGGTTCGAGGAATTCAGGAGCGAGACGCTGGCCGTCTGGGGCTGACCCGACGGGCCTAGGCTGCCCGGGTCCGGCGATCCAGCCCGACCGGCCCCACGGTCTGTGACCGACTCCCCCCAGGGGCCGACCTCCTCCAAAGGACGAACTTCCACCATGGCTGGCTTCATCCCACTGATCCTCATCTTCGGGCTCATGTACGTCCTGATGATCCGTCCGCAGCAGAAGAAGGTGAAGGCGCAGCAGGCGCTCGTCGCCTCCATCCAGGCAGGCGACGAGGTGGTCCTCAACTCCGGGATCTTCGGCGTGGTCAAGGACGTGGAGGACGACATCGTCTGGCTGGAGGTCTTCGACGGCATCGAGCTGAAGGTGCTCCGCGGATCCGTGGACGGTCGCTTCAACGAGCCGACTGCCGACGACGGGGATTCCGACGACGAATCCGGCGAGGATTCAGACCACGACTCCGGCGACGGCCCGATAGTGGGCTGAGCCCGCAGACCGCCCTGCCCCGCTACCCGGTACGTCCATGCCACGTCGCCAACTCGTATTCCTGATCGGGATCGTCGCCATCACCGTCGCCGCTTCGGTGATGACGGTCGTCTGGCGAAACGAACCGCTGCTGGGCCTGGACCTGCAGGGCGGCGTATCGGTCCGGCTGACGGCCGTAGGCCCGGCCGACGAGGAGATGCTGGACCAGGCGGTCGAGATCATCCGTGACCGGGTGGACGGCCTGGGCGTGGCCGAACCCGAGATCTCCCGGACCGCGAACGGCGTGATGGTCTCGCTGCCCGGTGTGGACGACCAGGAACGGGCGCTCTCGCTGGTGGGAACCACGGCCGAGCTCCGGTTCCGACCCGTCTGTCGTGTGTACACCGGCCGCGGTGCCGCACGGCCGGCTTCCGGTGTGGTTCCGACCGGACCCGCCTCCTGCGAGGTGGTCGCCACCGGCGAGGTCGTCCCGGCGGTCGGCCCGACCGGCGTGACCCTTCCCGAGGACGACAATCCCGGGGACTTCGTGGTGCTCGGCCTGCGGGGCGACGCTGGCGGGCAGCGCTACCTGCTGGGCCCCAGCCTCCTCACCGGCGAGGCGGTCAGCGACGCCGATGCCCTGTTCATCGACTACCAGTGGCAGGTCGGCCTGGAGCTCCACGAGGGCGCTGTGGGCATCGACGGCTTCAACGCCATTGCCGCCCTCTGCTTCTCGGGCTCTCCGGCGTGTCCACGTCAGGACAGCGCCACCAACGGTCGCCTGGCCATCGTGCTTGACGGCCAGGTCGTGACCGCTCCCTCGATCCGGGCGCCCGACTTCCGCCGGGACGCCATCCTCATCTCGGGGGGCTTCGAGAAGATCGAGGCCGACGACGTCTCCCTGGCGCTGCGCTACGGCGCCCTACCCGTCGAGTTGGAACCCGAGAACATCCGCCTCGTCTCGGCCACCATCGGCGAGGACTCCTTGCGGGCCGGCATCGTGGCCGGCCTCATCGGCCTGCTGCTGGTCGCCGTGTTCATCGTCGGCTACTACCGGATCCTGGGCCTCGTGGCGCTGGTCAGCCTGGCCATCTCCGGCGCCCTGCTCTGGTCGATCATCGCCCACCTGGGGACACAGTCGGGGCTGGCGCTGACCCTGGCCGGGATCACCGGAATGGTCGTGGCGATCGGTGTCTCCGTGGACTCCAACGTCGTCTACTTCGAGCACCTGAAGGAGGACGTGCGCGACGGCCGGACAGCCCGCTCCTCGGTGGACCGGGCGTTCCCGATCGCCTTCTCCACCATCGTCAAGGCGGACACGGCGTCGCTCATCGGCGCCGGCCTGCTCTGGTACCTGACCGTCGGAGCGGTGCGCGGCTTCGCCCTCTACCTGGGCCTGGCCACCATCCTGGACCTGGTCGCCACCTACTTCTTCATGGGACCGATGGTCCGCCTCCTCTCCACCACGCGTTGGTTCGCCGAGCATCCGGAGCGCTTCGGCCTCCCGTCCAGCGGTGCCGTGTCGCCGATCACCGGCGGCCTCAGGCGGGCCCGGGCATGAGCGTCCTGGGCGGCCTCTACCGGGGCGAGTCGGCGGTGGACTTCCCGAGCCTGTGGCGTCGCGCCGTGATCGTCTCGACGGTCGCCGTGCTGGTAGGGCTGGCCTCGTTCGGCGTGCGGGGCCTGAACCTGGGCCTGGACTTCGAGGGCGGCACCTCCTTCGAGGTGCGCTCACCGGGGACCAGCGTGGCCGAGGCCCGCCAGGTCATGGAACGACTCGATTCCGGCGATGCCCGGATCCAGATAGTGGACGGCGAGGTGCTCCTCATCCGGTCCGACGTCCAGGATCCGATCAGGGCCGCTGCGATACGTGACGTCCTGGTGGCGGAACTCGGGCCTGTGGAGGCCTTCGAGCAGGTCGGCCCCACCTGGGGAGACCAGGTGACCGACAAGGCCATCCGTGCCCTGCTGGTCTTCTTCGTCGTCGTGGCGCTCTACATCACCGTGCGCCTGGAGTGGAAGATGGCGGTCGGGGCGATGGTCGCCGTGGCCCACGACATCGTGCTCAGCGTCGGCGTCTACTCGGTACTGCAGTTCGAGATCACGCCCGCCACCGTCATCGCGTTCCTGACAATCATGGGCTACTCGCTCTACGACACGATCGTCGTCTACGACAAGGTCCGGGAGATCGTCGGCCGACTGGGTGCCACCGATCGCTACACGTACACCGAGTTGATGAACCTCTCCCTGAACCGGGTGGCCATGCGGTCCATCAACACCAGCATCACGTCGGCCATCCCCGTCGTCTCGATGCTCATCATCGGTTCGCTGGTCATGGGCGCCTCCACCCTGCAGGAGTTCGCGGTCGCACTGCTGGTCGGGATCTTCGTCGGTTCCTACTCGTCGCTCTTCCTCGCCTCGGCCATCGTGGCCGGCCTCAAGGAGCGCGAGGAGCGCTGGCGCATGGTGGCCGAGAAGGTCAGGTCCCGTGGAGTGGTGGCCGGTCCGACGCGGGTGATCGGCCGTCAGGAGGCTGCCCTGTCCGACACCCGGGCGGCGCCGCGATCCAGTCCCACCGGCGGCCCCGCTAGGCGCCGCCCGACGATCTCCGCACCCGGTGCCGGTGGGGTGCCGCCCCGCCCCCGCAAGAAGAAGCGCTGACCGGATCCAGAGCCCCGGAGGACCCACCGTGGGCGACTACCGTTGGAGGATGCGGGAGTCGCACCATGAGTCCGACCGGCCCCAGATGGCCGCCCGCCCGAGCCTGACCAGCCGACTGGACCACGAGGCCCATCGGAGACATGGTGGCGATAGTTCAATGAAGGGGTACGTGCCATGGTGACGGTGACCCGGGTCCTGCCCTGGCGCCGCCGCCCCAGGGCGACGGTCGAGGAGACCTCGACGCTGCTCACCGAGTTCCGGAGCCGACACGTCGGCGCCGACACGACGCTCATAGAGCGGGCCTACGAGGTGGCCCTGGCGGCACATGCCGGCCAGACCCGCAAGTCGGGTGAGCCGTACATCAACCATCCGATGTCCGTCGCCACCATCGTCGCCCGCCAGGGGCTTGACGACACCACGGTTGCGGCCGCCCTCCTCCACGATGCCGTCGAGGACACCCCCGTCAGCCTGGATGACCTGGAGCGGGACTTCGGCACGGAGGTCCGTCTGATCGTGGACGGCGTGACCAAGCTGGACCGGCTCCACTTCGACACCAGGGAGGAGCAGCAGGCGGCCAGCATGCGAAAGATGCTGGTGGCGCTCTCCAAGGACCTCCGCGTCCTGATAATCAAGTTGGCCGACCGCCTCCACAACATGCGGACCCTGGCCGCCCTCCCGGAGCACAAGCAGCAGCGGGTGGCCCAGGAGACCATGGACATCTACGCCCCCCTGGCCAACCGGCTGGGGATGCAGGAGGTTAAGGACCAGCTCCAGGACCTGGCCCTGGCCACCCTGCATCCCAAGCGGTACAGCCAGATCGACCAGATGGTCCAGGACCGTTCGCCGGAGCGGGACCTCTACCTGGCGCAGCTGGTCGGCGAGGTGGAGGGTCGTCTGGCCGAGTTGGGGATCGCCGGCAGGGTGGCCGGCCGACCCAAGCAGCTCTGGAGCATCTACGAGAAGATGATCGTGAAGGGGCGGTCGTTCGACGAGATCCACGACCTGGTGGGGGTCCGGGTGATCGTCGACAGCGTGCGGGACTGCTACGCCGCCCTGGGAACGATCCACGCCACCTGGAAGCCGGTGCAGGGCAGGTTCAAGGACTACGTGGCCATGCCCAAGTTCAACCTCTACCAGTCCCTCCACACGACGGTCGTGGGGCCAAAGGGCAAGCAGGTGGAGTTCCAGGTACGGACAGTCGAGATGCATGCCCGGGCCGAGCACGGCGTGGCCGCCCACTGGGACTACAAGGCCCAGGCGCCGTCGGACGAGATGGCGTGGCTGGGGCGCATCGTGGAGTGGCAGGCCGAGACCGAGGATCCGAGCACCTTCATGGCCAACCTCAAGACCGACCTGGAGTTGGACGAGGTCTACGTGTTCACCCCCAACGGCCAGGTCATAACCCTCACCGTCGGCGCCACGCCGGTCGACCTCGCCTATTCGATCCATACCGACGTGGGGCACAGCTGCGTCGGCGCCAAGGTGGGCGGCCGCCTCGTTCCGCTGGAGACCCGGTTGGAGACTGGTGACACCGTCGAGATCGTCACCTCCAGGCAGGCTGGTGCCGGCCCCAGCCGGGACTGGCTGCAGTTCGTTGCCACCCACCGGGCCGCCAGCAAGATCAGGAACTGGTACTCGAAGGAGCGGCGGTCGGATGCCATCGACTCCGGTCACGAGGCCCTCACAGCTGAACTCCGCCGGGTGCGGCTGCCGGTACGCGAGGTGCTGGCCGGAACCCAGCTGGCGGAGGTGGCGGCCGCGATGAACTACCACGATCCGGACACGCTCTACGCAGCGATCGGCGAGCACCACGTCTCGGCCCGGGCCGTCGTGGGGCGTGTCGTGAGGGTGCTGCGGGAGTTGGATCCCGAGGACGAGCTGGCCGTGGAGGTCCTCCAGCCACGGCGTCCCCGACGCGACACCGGGACGGTCGGCGTCCACGTCGAGGGCCTCGACGACATGATGGTGAGGCTCTCGCGGTGCTGTACACCGGTGCCGCCCGACGAGATCATGGGCTTCGTGACCCGTGGCAGGGGCGTGTCGGTCCACCGTTCGGACTGTGCCAACGCCGTGTCCCTGATGGCCGACCAGGCCGACCGGCTGATCGACGTCGAATGGGACGGCAACCCGGCTGGTCGCTTCGTGGTGTCGGTGGAGATCAAGGCCCTGGACCGGCCACGACTCCTCCTGGACGTGTCCGGCGTGCTGGTCGAGAACCACGTGAACGTGCTGGGCACCAGCACCGCCACCAGCGGGGTGGACCGGGTGGCGACGATGCGCTTCGAATGCGAGATCGGCGACCCCTCCCACCTGGAGGCGCTGCTGCGCTCACTGCGCGAGGTGGATTCCGTCTACGACGTCTATCGGGTGGTCCCCGGTAGTGGCGGGGGCTGAACCCCGCGGGGTGATCCGACCGTCGGTGGTCGCCCGATAGGCCACGGCTGATTCGGAGACACGGCTGATCCTGAGACAACGGCCACGGCCTGCGCCGCAGAGGGGCCGGTAGCCTCCATCGCTGTGGTGGACCACGTTTTTCGTGCCCCCAAGGGCACCCGCGACATCCTCTGGCCGGACTCCGCCCGGTGGCGATCGCTGGTCGACGTCTTCGCCGACGTGGTCTCCTCGGCGGGCTACCTGGAGGTCATACCTCCGATGTTCGAGCACGTCGAGGTCTTCCAGCGCCTGGGAGAGGCAACCGACGTCGTCCGCAAGGAGATGTACTCCTTCGAGGACAGGGGCGGTCGGCAGATAGCCCTGCGCCCCGAGCAGACCGCCTCGGTGGTGCGGGCATTCGCCCAGCATCGACCCGTGGTTCCATGGAAGGCCTGGTACGCAGGCCCCAACTTCCGCTACGAGCGTGCCCAGAAGGGCCGTTACCGCCAGTTCGACCAGGTAGGCGTGGAGGTCCTGGGCCCGGAGGACGCACACGTCGACGCCGAGGTCATCGCCCTGGCGTGGCGGTTCTACGAGCGTCTGGGCCTGCGCCGGGTGACCCTGGCGGTCAACTCGTTGGGCAGTCCCGGCGACCGTGCCCGCTACGTGGAGGCGCTGCGGGCCCACTTCTCGGCGGACCTGGACTCCCTCAGCGAGGAGTCCCGCACGACGCTGGCCGTGAATCCCCTTCGGGTTCTGGACTCCAGCAGGGAGGCCGACGCCGACCTGGTGGCTGCCGCTCCCAGCATGCTGGACCACCTCTCTGACGATGCCGAGGCGCACTTCGGCCGGGTCACCGACGCCCTCGATGCCCTCGGGGTCCCGTTCACCGTGTCGCCCCACCTGGTGCGCGGGTTGGACTACTACGTACGAACCACCTTCGAGTTCGTCGCCGAAGCGCTGGATGCCGCCCAGGACGCCGTGGGAGGTGGAGGGCGCTACGACGGGCTGGCCGAGGACCTGGGAGCCCCTGCCACGCCGGGCGTGGGCTTCGCCCTCGGGGTGGACCGGACCCTGCTGGCATGTGATGCGGAGGGCGTGTTCGACGCACCCACCTCGGTCATCGACGTCTTCGTGGTGGACACCACGGGAGGCGAGCGGGCCGTGGTGCTCACCGACGACCTGCGGCGGGCCGGCCTGCGGGCTGACCGGGCCTGGGACGGCCGCTCCATGAAGGCCCAGATGAAGGCCGCCGACCGGAGCGGAGCCGCAATGGCGGTGATAGTGGGCGAGGACGAGTTGGCGGCCGGCACGGTGGCCGTCCGGGACCTGAGGGGCGACGGTGGACAGGAGACCGTCGCCCTGGATTCGATGATCGACATCCTGCGAGCGAGGCTTCGTTGACCGACTACTCCACCTCCATGAGGACCGACCGCTGCGGCGACCTGCGGGCCGACGACGTGGATCGCAGCGTCACGCTCTGCGGCTGGGTCGACCGGCGGCGTGAGCACGGAGAGCACCTCGCCTTCATCGACCTGCGGGACCGCAGCGGCGTGGTGCAGCTGGTGATCGACGGCGCCCACGACCTGCGCAGCGAGTACGTCCTGCAGGTCACCGGCAACGTGCGACTCCGCCCGAACGACACCGCCAACCAGGCCCTGCCGACGGGTGCCATCGAGATCGACGTGGCCGAGGTGACCATCCTGTCCACGTCGGACCCCCTGCCCTTCCCCCTGGACGACCGCACGGAGGTGGACGAGGTGCTCCGCCTCCGCCACCGCTACCTGGACCTGCGGCGTTCCCGTATGCAGCGGAACCTGGAGGTTCGGGCCCGGGTGAACAGCGCCGTGCGGACCGCCATGGAGGAGCAGGGCTTCATCGAGGTGGAGACCCCGATGCTCATAGCCTCAACGCCCGAGGGCGCACGCGACTTCGTGGTTCCGTCGCGCAAGGAACCCGGCTCGTTCTACGCCCTTCCCCAGAGCCCGCAGCTCTTCAAGCAGCTCTGCATGGTGGGCGGCATCGACCGCTACTACCAGATCGCCCGCTGCCTCCGCGATGAGGACCTCAGGGCGGACCGCCAGTTCGAGTTCATGCAGCTCGACGCCGAGGCCAGCTTCGTCTCCCAGGATGACGTGGTGGCGTTCATCTCGCACGCGGTGGCATCGGCGGCCGAGGCGATCACCGGTGAGCGCCCCGGCGAGATCCCACGGATGTCCTGGCTGGAGGCCATGGAGAGGTTCGGCACCGACAAGCCCGACATCCGGTTCGGCATGGAGCTCGTGGAGTTGACCGAGGTGTTCGCCGGCACGGAGTTCCGTGCGTTCCAGGCACCGTGCGTGAAGGGCATCCGGGTGCCGGGTGGTGCCGAGACGTCCCGCAACCGACTGGACGAGATCACGGACCAGTGCAGGTCATGGGGGGCGAAGGGCCTGGTGTGGATGAAGGTCACCGAGGACGGCCTCAACTCGCCGGTGGCCAAGTTCCTGACAGATGACGAGCAGTCGGCCCTGGCTGCGGCGATGGACGCCGAGGTGGGGGACCTGATCCTCATAGTGGCCGACGAGCGCCGTGCCGCCCGGCACATCCTCGGCCTGCTGCGAATCGAGTTGGGACGTCCACCGGTCACGGAGGGAGGCCTCCACTTCCTGTGGGTGGTCGACTTCCCGCTGTTCGAGGGCATGGACGATGCCGGGAACCCGATTCCCGCACACCACCCGTTCACCATGCCCCACCCCGACGACATGGATGCCCTGGATCGTGGCGACCTGCTGGACGTCAGGTCGCAGGCCTACGACCTGGTGCTGAACGGCTGGGAGCTGGGCTCCGGGAGCGTGCGGATACACCAGCGCGAGGTCCAGGAGCAGATCTTCGGCATCCTCGGGATCGGGGCCGAGGAGGCCCAGTCCAAGTTCGGATTCCTGCTGGATGCCTTCCGCTACGGGCCACCACCGCATGCCGGCTTCGCCTTCGGGATGGACCGCCTCACGGCGATCCTGGCCGGTGAGGAGAACATCCGCGAGGTGATCGCCTATCCCAAGACCCAGTCGGGGGCCGATCCGTTGACCGGAGCTCCCACGGCGATCGACGATCGACAGCTCGAGGAGCTGGGCCTGAGGGTCCTGCCGCCGGCCAGCCAGGCGTAGCGGGGACGGCCCTCGGGGGAGGGGTAGCCTCCGGCCGTGTCCGGGGACCTCTTCGCCAGCGCAGCCGAGGAACGACTCGCCCGACGGGCACCGCTCGCAGAGCGGCTCAGGCCGACGCGCCTCGACGACATCGTCGGACAGGACCACCTGCTGGGCCCGGGAAGGCCGCTCCGCCAGCTCATCGAGTCCGACCGCCTCTCCTCGGTGATCCTGTGGGGTCCGCCGGGGACGGGCAAGACCTCGGTTGCCCGCCTCATCGCACGCGTCACCGCCCAGGAGTTCTCCGAGATGTCGGCTGTCAACGCCAGCGTCAAGGACGTGCGGGAGCTGGTGGCACGGGCCAAGGCCCGCCTGGGCGAGCGCGACGTCGGCACCATCCTCTTCCTGGACGAGGTCCACCGGTTCAACAAGGCCCAGCAGGATGCCCTCCTGCCGTCGGTGGAGTCCGGCCTGCTGGTCCTGATAGGTGCGACCACCGAGAACCCCTTCTTCGAGGTGAACCCGCCGCTGCTATCGCGTTCCATCCTCTTCCGCCTCGAGCTGCTGGGCCGGGATGCCGTGAGGCGCCTCCTGGAGCGGGGCCTGGAGGCCGAGGAGGTGTCAGCCGACGAGGACGCCCTGGAGCTCCTGGTGGACAGGGCGGGCGGGGACGGGCGCCACGCCCTGACCAGCCTGGAGGTGGCGGCGGCCCTCACCGTCGGAAGGGGGGACGGCCGCATCACCCTCGAAGATGTCGAGGCGGCGCTCGGCACCAAGGCACTTCGCTACGGGCGTGACGACCACTTCGACGTGATCAGCGCCTTCATCAAGAGCATCCGGGGATCAGACGTCGACGCAGGCCTCTACTGGCTGGCCCGGATGCTGGCCGCCGGGGAGGACGCCCGCTTCATCGCCCGTCGCCTGGTGATCCTGGCCAGTGAGGACGTGGGGATGGCGGACCCGATGGGGCTGGTCGTGGCCAACGCGGCGGCACGCGCCGTTGAGTTCGTGGGGCTGCCCGAGGCGAAGTTGAACCTGGCCCAGGCCGTCGTCCACCTGGCGACGGCACCCAAGTCGAACCGTGTGACGGTGGCCCTGGGCAGGGCCGAGGTGGACGCCGGGGCGTCGGGTACCGGTGAGGTGCCCATGCACCTCAGGGACGCCCACTACAGGGGCGCTGCCCAGTTGGGCCATGGCACCGGTTACGACTACCCCCACGACCATGCCGATGGATGGGTGGACCAGCGCTACCGGCCCGACGAGGTGGAGGGAAACGTCTACTACGATCCGTCGCCACACGGCTACGAGGACGAGGTCGCAGGCCGGATGGCTGGACGATCCTCGGCCGATGGAGGAGCAGGACGCGATGGAGGCAGGTGACCTGGCTGCGGTGCTGGTGGCGGTCGTCTGCCTGGCTGCGATAGTCGTCCTGATGGTGGCGGTGTCATCCCTGGTGAAGACGCTGCGGACCCTGCGTGAGACCGTCGACATGCTCCGGGAGGAGGCCGTGCCAATGGTCGCTGACCTGCGCAGGGCGGTGGACCACGCCACGGTCGGGTTGGAGAGGGTGGACGACCTGTTGGACACGGCCGAGGACATCTCCACCACGGTGGATGCGGCGTCCCGCCTGACCTACCGGGCGCTCTCGCCGCCGCTCATCAGGGCGGCCTCCCTGGCGGCCGGCCTCGGCCGGTTCCTCCGAGGACTCAGGGGTGGAACATCGGGTCGGGGCGTCGGCGATCCGGTGGTCGGGGCCGCCGCGATCCAGATCCGGCCCGAACGCCGACGGGACGGGGCGGCCTGATGCGCAGGCGCCTCACCTGGCTGCTGGGCGGCTGGCTGATCGGCACGGCCTCCTCGGTCTGGTTGCGTCGCAGGGTCCGTCGTGGCGTCGAGAGGTACACGCCCGAGCACCTGCGCCGCGAGCTGGCCGACCAGGGCACGGCAATGGTGCGCAGCGTCCGTCGGATCGCCGGCGAGGTCTCGGAGGCCACCCGGGACGGTCGGGCCGAGGTGGGCCGCACCCGCGGCGCCCTGGAGCACGAGTACGGCGACCGCCGGAGGCACCGGCCCCTTCGGCCGCTGCGCTGAGTCCGAGCCTTCCGCCTGACGCCCCCTACGCGTTCAGTCCCCTGTCCGCCATCGCCTCGTCCATCGGCGCCATGCCTCCGGCATCACGTCGGGTGATCCCTAGGCTGGGTCGATCATGGACTCACGCCAGGTTCCCGAAGACCTCCTCACCGCCAACGGCCTGCGTCGTGCCTTCATCGACTTCTTCGTCGCCAACGGGCACCACCACGAGGCATCCGGCAACCTCCTGCCCCATGACCCCACGCTGCTGTTCACGGTGGCCGGCATGGTTCCGTTCAAGCCCTACTTCGTAGGCGAGCAGCCCGCCCCGTGGCCACGGGCCGTGACGGTGCAGAAGTGCCTTCGGGCCGGCGGCAAGCACAACGACCTGGACGAGGTGGGCCGGACCCTGCGCCACCTCACCTTCTTCGAGATGATGGGCAACTTCAGCTTCGGTGACTACTTCAAGTCCCAGGCGTGTGCCTACGCATGGGAGTTCATGACGGACCGCCTGGGCCTGGACCCCGAGCGCCTCTGGATCACCGTGCACGTCAGCGACGACGAGGCCGAGGCGATCTGGCGTGACGAGGTGGGCGTACCGGCCGAACGCATCCAGCGCATGGACGAGGAGAACTACTGGCGGATGGCGGACACGGGTCCGTGTGGGCCGTGTTCGGAGATCTTCTGGGACAAGGGCCCCGACTTCGGCGAGGGCGGCGGGCCCGCCCACGGAGGCGACGAGCGGTTCATCGAGATCTGGAACCTCGTCTTCATGCAGTTCGAGCAGCACGCTGACGGATCCATGACCGAACTGCCCGCACCATCCATCGACACCGGGGCCGGCCTGGAGCGGATCCTGAGCGTGCTCGGGGGCGTGGACTCCGTCTGGGAGACGGATGAGTTCTCACGCCTGCTGGAACGGATCGGCGAGATCAGCGGCATTCCCCATGGTTCGGGCGATCGCACCGACGTATCGCAGCGGATCCTGGCCGACCACGCCCGGTCGTCCACCTTCCTGATCAGCGACGGGGCGTTCCCCAGCAACGAGGACCGGGGCTACGTGCTGAGGCGGATAGTCCGTCGGGCCGTTCGCCACGCCTGGCTGCTGGGCGTCGAGGACCAGATCATGCCCCTGCTGGTGGATGCCGTCGTTGAGATCATGGGCCCGGACTATCCGGACCTGGAACGCAACCACGCCTTCATCCGCGACGTCCTGGACCGTGAGGAGAGTCGCTTCCGGGAGACCCTCCGCATCGGCCTGTCCATCCTCGACGATGCCCTGGGGGAACTCGGCGAGGACGGGAGGCTGGCCGGCGACGTTGCCTTCAAGCTGCACGACACCTACGGCTTTCCGCTGGAGCTGACCGAGGAGATCACGGCCGAGCGGGACGTGGAGGTGGACCTGGAGGGCTTCCGGGTGGCCATGGCCGACCAGCAGCAGAGGGCCAGGTCGGCCCGCAGGGACGTCACCGCCAGCGCCGTGGCCGGCGACCTGAGGGCAGTCCTGGAAGCCAACGGGGTGACCGACTTCGTCGGACGCGAGTTGGACGAGGTGGAGGCGACAGTCCTCTTCGCCGTCGATGACGTCGTGGTCCTGGACCGCACGCCGTTCTACGCCGAGTCCGGCGGCCAGGTCGGTGACACGGGCGTCCTCGTCCATGCTGGAGGCTCCACGAGGGTGCTGGACACCACGTTGGCCCTCGGCGGCCTCCACCAGCACCGGGTTGATGCCTCCGACGGGTTGCCCGAGGTCGGCCAGACGGTCAGTGCGGTCATCGACGCCGATCGTCGGTCCGCCATCCGGCGCAACCACACCGGCACCCACCTCCTCCATTCGGCGCTCCGTCGGGTGCTTGGAGACCATGTGAAGCAGCAGGGTTCGCATGTCGGCCCGGACCGCCTCCGGTTCGACTTCAGCCACTTCGAGGCCATGACGCCCGAGCAGGTCGTCGCCGTCGAGGACCTCGCCAACGCCGACATCCTCGCCAACCCCGCATGTCGCCACTACGAGACGACCAAGGACGAGGCGGAGGCTGCCGGCGCCATCGCCTTCTTCGGTGACAAGTACGGCGACCTGGTCAGGGTGCTCGAGGCCGGTCCCAACTCGACGGAGCTCTGTGGCGGCACACACGTGGCCGCCCTGGGAGACATCGGACCCATCAAGATCGTGGCGGAGGGATCCATCGGCTCGAACATCCGACGGCTCGAGGCCATCACCGGTACGGCGCCCATCCACCGCCTCCGTGGCGCCGAAGCCACCCTCGACCGGGCAGCCGAGCTGGTCGGGGTGCCGGTGGACGACATCCTGGACGGCATCCAGAAGCGGCTGGACGAAGCCAGGGCGCTGCGTCGGGAGCTGGAGACGTGGAAGCGAGAGGCAGCCCTGGGACGTGCCGACGAGTTGGCGGCCTCGGCCTCCGATGGTGTCGTGGCCGCCCTGGTGGAGGGCATCGACCGGGATGGCCTGCGCGACCTGGCGGTGGCCATCCGGGACCGGGACGGCGTCAGGGCGGCGGTACTGGGAACGGCCCCCGAAGGTGGCGGAGCGATCCTGGTCGCAGCGGTCTCCGGGGACAGCGGCCTGGACGCCGGAGCCATCCTCGCCGAGGCGGCACGGACCATCGGTGGGGGAGGACGCCCCAACCCCGAGGTGACGCTCGTCGGGGGCAAGGCGCCCGAGAACCTGCCCGACGCCCTGGAGCAGGCACGGGCAGCAGCCCACGCCGGCTGATCGAACTGTGAGGGCTCTGGGCCTCGACCTCGGCTCAAGGCGGATCGGCGTAGCGGTCAGCGACGGCGACGGCCTCATGGCCACACCGGTAGAGGTGCTGCAGCGCGGCGGCGACCGACGTGGCGACCACCGCTCCATCGCAGCCCTGGTCGAGGAGTGGGAGGCCGACGTGGTCGTCGTCGGGATTCCGTATTCCCTGGATGGTTCCACCGGCCCGATGGCCCGGAAGATGGGTGCGGAGGCCGATGAGCTTGCTGCCCACCTGGCCGTTCCGGTCGAGACCTACGATGAGCGCCTGACCACGGTCACCGCCGAGCGGTCCCTCATGGAACAGGACCTACGTGGCCCCAGACGTAGACAGCTCGTCGACATGGTGGCCGCTGCGGTGATGCTCCAGGCATGGCTGGACAGCCGGCGTGGCGGCGGGGGCGTACCGGAAGCGGAGGACGGGTGAGCGAGGACGGGGTCCGGCCGGATGTGCGGTGGGTCCGTCACCGGCCCTCCATGGGCCCGTTGCCGAGGTGGGGGATCGTCCTGGTGGTCGTGCTGTTCAGCCTGCTGGTCGGCTACCGGCTGTTCATGGACTGGGTCAGCGACCAGATCACCCCGCTGGGCCTACCCGGCGCCGATGTCGAGTTCGTCATCGTTGAGGGGTGGACCACCAACGACGTGGTCGCAGCCCTGGGCGACGTCGGGGTAATAGACAATCCGGCGATGTTCCGCCAGTGGCTGCGCTGCCCGAAGGCGATCCGGTGGCTGATCGACTGTGATCCGGGCATGGACTACTCGTTCCAGGCTGGCGACTACGTGCTTCGTGAGCACCTCTCCTTCCCGGTGGCCGTTTCAGTGCTGGACCTCGGCCCGTTACCGGAGGAGGTCATCCGGGTGACCGTGCCCGAGGGCCTGACCATCGAGCAGACGGTCGCCCGGCTGCTGCGCGACATGCCCCTCTTCGAGGTCGACGAGCTCAGGGCCGCCCTCATCAGCGATCGGCTGGTATGGGAGCACTACCCGACCGACCTCCCGTTCCGCCTGCTGGAGGGGCTGCTGTTCCCCGACACCTACCAGTTGGACGAGGCGACCGTCGGCGACGAGCTGGGCCTGTTGCTCCGGATGCACCGGCAGTTCCTGAAGGTGGTCGATGAACTGGACCTGGTGGAGCGCGCCGCCTCGCTCGGCCTGACGCCGTACGAGGCGGTGGTGGTGGCCTCGCTGATCGAGGAGGAGGCCCTGCTGGACGTGGACCGACCCCGGATCAGCCGTGTCATCCACAACCGCCTGGCTGCAGGCTGGCGGTTGGGCATCGACGCCTCCACCCGGTACGCGGTCGGAAAGACGGCCGGCGAGCCGCTCGACGAGGTGGACCTGGACACCGTGTCGCTGTGGAACACCCGGGTGATCGTCGGGCTTCCCCCGACGCCGATAGCCGCACCGGGTAGGTCCTCGCTGGAGGCTGCGGTGGCGCCGGAGTCGGGGGCGTGGATGTACTACGTGCGAACCGATGAGGGTGGCGTCATGGGAGCCCACACCTTCGCCGTCAGCGCCGCTGAATTCGATGTGGCCAGGAGGGTCTGCGTGCAGAAGGATCTGGGCTGTGGATGAACCGAACGTGGATGGGCGACCCTCGGTCAGCGGGGAGACGCGCCTCGCTGCGGTGATCGGTGACCCTGTTCGCCACTCGTTGTCTCCGTGCCTCATGAACGCCGCGTTCGCCGAGACCGGCCTGGACTGGACCTTCGTGGCCATGGAGGTTCCGGAGGGGCGGGCCTCCGGTGCCCTGGAAGGGATGCGTGCACTGGGACTCGGCGGGCTCTCCGTCACGATGCCGCACAAGGCGGCGGTGGCTTCCGGCGTCGACGACCTCACCCCGGTCGCCGCAGCCCTCGGAGCCGTCAACTGTGTCGCGCCGGACGGTGACCGCCTCGTCGGGCACAACACCGATGGGGCTGGGTTCCTGGATGGCCTGCGGCACGATGCGGGCTTCGATGTGGCGGGTCGACGTGCCGTGGTGCTCGGGGCGGGAGGAGCGGCACGCGCGGTCGTGCATGCCCTGGGCCTGGCTGGAGCCGTCGAGGTGGCTGTGGCCAACCGCACCGCAGAGCGTGCCGTGACAGCGGCCGAACTGGCCGGCGCGGCCGGCCGGGCGCTGGAACCGTCATCGCTGCGTGAGGCGGTTGCCGGGGCGGACCTGGTGGTGAACGCCACGCCGGTCGGTATGGCCGGTTCCGGGGCGGGGCATCCGGTCGACCCGGACCTGGTTGCGAACGGAGCCGTGGTCGTCGACCTGATCTACCACCCGGCGGAGACCGTCTGGCTGGCCGCCCTACGCGGCCGCGGCATCGAGGCCCACAACGGCCTCTCCATGCTCGTGTTCCAGGCGGCGCACGCCTTCACCCTCTGGACGGGTCTTGAGGCGCCGGTGGCGGCGATGGACGCCGCCGCACGCGCCGTGCTGGCCCGACGCTGAATCCCGGCCCACACGGGCTGGCCGGTAGGCCGGGGACCTGGTGATGGACGGTCTGGCCGTTGATGTCGTGACCGGCTGGTCGGCCGTGGCGTGGCTGGCTGCCTGGTCGGTACCGCTGTCGATAGTTGACCTTCGGACGGGCCGACTGCCCTCCCCGATGGTGAATCGACTGCTGGCCGGTCTCGTGGTGCTGACGCTGGCCGGCGGGTTGGCGTCCGGCTCCATGCGCCCGATCGTCTGGTCCCTCGTCGGTGCGGCGGCCTTCGGGGGGCTGCTCCTGGCTGTGCGCGGCCTCGCAGGTGACGGCCTGGGCGGGGGCGACGTCCGCCTTGCGGTCCCGCTGGGATGGTTCCTGGGAAACACGGCGGAGGACTGGACCGACATCGTGAACGCAGTGGCCGTGGCCCTCCTGATCGCTGCGGTGGGGGCACTGGTCGCCTCCGGAGTCCGACGGCGTTGGCGACAGCCGCTGGCCTTTGGACCGTGGCTCTGCCTGGGGGCCCTCCTGGCAGGTGTGGCCTGATCACCGCTGTGCCCCGGGGGAATCGTCCCGACCGCCGGGACGGGTGTCAGTAGCCTGTCCGGATGGAACCGACCGCCGGGCTGCCGCCGCACCGACACCTGGCGCTGGTCGGACTCATGGGCGTCGGCAAGACGTCGGTGGGTGCCGCTGTGGCGGCCCGGTCGGGCCGTCGCCACGTGGACCTGGACCGCGCCGTGACGCAGTTGGCCGGTCGGTCCATCGGCGTGATCTTCCACGAGGGAGGCGAGGCGGCGTTTCGTGCCTACGAGGAGGAGGCCCTCGCCGTGCAGTTGGCTGTCGAGGATCCGCTGGTCATCTCCACCGGTGGCGGGGTCCTGATCGGCGGGTCCAATCGGGAGGTGCTGGCCAGGTCCGCCATCGTGGTCTGGTTGAGGGCCACGCCCGAGACCCTCGTTGAACGGGTGGGCGATCCGGCCGGCCGGCCCCTCCTGGCCGACGGCGAGCCGCTGGAGGTGCTGAGGCGCCTCGCCGACGAGCGCGGCCCCGCCTACGAGACGGCTGCGGATGTGGTGCTCGACACCGACGGCCTGACGGTCGACGAGGTCGGGGGACTGGTGGTTGACGCCGTTGTCACCACCAGTGGGGCGCCCCGGTGATCCGGGTCACGGTGGAGCTCCCCGGGGGCCGCTCCTATCCGGTCCTGGTCGGGCCGGGCGTCGTCGGTGAGCTGGCCTCCGTCCTGCCGACGGGTGTCCGTCGGGTGGCGGTGGTGACCCAGGAGTCGGTCCCGGTGGAGGTGGACCCCGGGGTCGATCACCGCGTGTTCAGGATCGGCGACGGTGAGACCGCCAAGAGCCTCTCCACGGTGGAGGAACTCTGCTCGGCGTTCGCCGGCTGGGGCCTCACCCGGGCCGACGCGGTTGTGGGCGTGGGCGGCGGCGTGGTCACCGACGTGGCCGGCTTCGCAGCGGCTTCGTACCACCGCGGTCTGCCGGTGGTGCACGTGGCGACCACCCTGCTGGCCCAGATCGACGCGGCCATAGGCGGCAAGACAGGGGTGAACATCCCCGAGGGCAAGAACCTGGTCGGAGCCTTCTGGCAACCGGCGGCGGTGCTCTGCGACACGACCGTCCTCGAGACGCTGCCCGAGCGCGAGATGGCCTGTGGGCTGGGCGAGATGGCCAAGTACCACTTCCTGGGCGGAGGCGACCTGGGCGGAGGCGATTCGGGCGGTCTCACGCTGGAGCAGCGGGTGGCCCGGTGCGTCCAGATCAAGGCCGAGGTGGTCGCCGCCGACGAACGTGAAGCCGGTCGCCGGGCGATCCTGAACTACGGGCACACGCTCGGCCATGCACTGGAGACCACGGGTCGCTACGACCTGCGCCACGGCGAGGCCGTCGCCGTCGGCCTGGTGTACGCAGCCGAGTTGGCGCTCGCCCTCGGCCGCATCGACGACGAACGGGTGGCCGAACACCGCAGGGTCGTGGATGGCTACGGGCTCTCGGGCTCGCTGCCGGCAGGCGCCGATCCCGACGAGTTGATGGCCGCCATGGGGCGGGACAAGAAGGCCATCGACGGCCTGACGTTCGTTCTGGACGGTCCAGCCGGCGTGGAGGTGGTGGCCGGCGTGGATGCCGGGGTGGTGCTGGACACGATCGAGGCGGTCCGGTGACCGCGGAATCGGGGTCGCCCACGACGGGCGCCGTGGAAGGATGTGGACCATGAGTGATCAACTGCTGCTGCTCCTCTCGGGTCCGAACCTGAACCTGCTGGGGGAGCGCCAGCCGGACGTCTACGGCACGGAGACCCTGGACGACCACGTGGAGTCCGCCCGGCTCGCAGCCGGTGCCAGGGGCCTGACGCTGGAGCACGTCCAGTCCAACCACGAGGGCGAGCTGGTGGACGCCATCCACGCGGCGCGTGGTCGATGTGTGGGCATCGTCGTGAACCCCGGGGCATTCACCCACTACGCGTGGGCCATACACGACGCCCTGGCGGCATTCGAGGGTCCGGTGGTGGAGCTGCACCTCTCCAACCCGGCGGCCCGCGAACCGTGGCGCCACACCTCGGTGGTGGCGCCGGTGGCCTCCGGGACCATTGCCGGTTTCGGTGGGGCCGGCTACCGGATGGCGGTCGAGGCCGTCGCCGACCTCCTGGACGGATGAGCGCCGTCCCATCGGCTGGACTGGCCCCACTACGGGTGGACGGGCGCCTGGACCGTCTCAGGGCGTTGCTGGACCCGGCGGGCGTGGATGCGCTGCTGGTCACCTCCAACACCAACGTCCGGTACCTGACGGGCTTCACCGGTTCTGCTGGAAGCCTCTGGGTGGACGTCGACCGGGCGGTCCTCGTCACCGATGGCCGTTACCGGGACCAGGCTCCCGACCAGGTGGCTGCCGCCGGGGCGGTCGTGGAGGTGGTCGTGGTTGGTGGTGGTGACAGGTCGCCGATCACCTCCCTGGCTGCCGGAAGGAGCCGCGTGGGCCTGGAGGCCGGGTCCGTCACATGGTCGGAGCAGCTTCGCCTGGTCGACCTCCTGTCCGGTCCGCCGGTGGCCACCGACGGCCTCGTGGAAGGCCTCCGGGAGCTGAAGGACGAAGGGGAGGTGGACCGCATAGCCGAGGCGGCGGCCATTGCCGACGGGGCACTCGCCCGGGTCCTTCCGTCCATCCTGGCTGGCGCCGTGGAGGAGGAGATCGCCATGGCACTCGACCATGCGGTGCGGTCCGGTGGAGCGTCGGATCGGGCCTTCGAGACGATCGTGGCCGCAGGTCCCAACAGCGCCCTGCCCCATGCCCGCCCGGGACCCAGGCCCATGCTCGACGGCGACCTGGTGGTATGCGACTTCGGCGCCATGGTCGACGGTTACCGGTCCGACATGACCCGTTCCATGCGGATCGGCGGTACCGGCACCGGTAGGGCGGCGGAGCTCCTGGGGGCGGTCCTGGATGCCCAGCTGGCCGGGTTGGCGGTGGTGGCCGACGGCGTGCCGATCGCCGAGGTGGACGCCGCCTGCCGGTCCTCCCTGGAGGCAGCGGGGCTGGGCGATGCCTTCTCCCACGGCACCGGCCACGGGGTCGGCCTGGACATCCACGAGGGGCCGGCTGTCTCGTCCAGCTCCACTGGTACCCTGCGGACCGGCCAGGTGGTCACCGTGGAACCGGGGGCCTACCTCGGTGGTTTCGGCGGTGTCCGTTGGGAGGACACCGTGCTCGTCACCGCCGACGGCCACCGTCGACTCACCCTGTCACCGAAGGAACTGTGAGCTGGCGGACCACGGTCCAGACGCCCCGCCACCACAACCCAGCCACACGAGTCGAAACCCGCCGGAGTCGAGATGCCCACCATCACAACCAATGACCTGAAGAACGGGATGACCCTCGAGCTGGACCGTGACCTGGTCCAGGTGGTCGACTTCCAGCACGTCAAGCCCGGCAAGGGCCACGCCTTCGTGAGGACCACGCTCCGCAACGTGCGAACCGGCTCGGTCGTGGACCGGACGTTCCGGGCCGGCGAGAAGGTCCAGCGGGCCATCATCGACAAGCGTTCCATGCAGTTCCTGTACAGGGACGGTGCCGACTACGTGTTGATGGACGACCAGACGTACGACCAGATCCAGGTAACGCCGACGACCCTGGGTGACGCCACGAACTACATGGTGGAGCAGGGCACGACGTTGATCCTCATGTACGGCGACGAGGTGATCGGCGTGGAGCTTCCGGCCTCCGTCGAGCTGGTGATAACCGAGACGGAACCGGGCCTACAGGGCGACCGGGTCTCCGGGGCACGCAAGCCGGCCACGTTGGAGACCGGCCTGGTGGTCCAGGTTCCGCTGTTCATCGAGCTGGGTGAGCGGGTCAAGGTGGATACGCGCTCCGGCGACTACCTCAGCCGGGCCTGAGGCGGCATTCCATGGCCCGGCCCGTAGATCCGATCGGTTCGAGACGCGAAGCGCGGGAGTCGGCGCTCGCCATCCTCTATGCGGCGGAGTCCCGCGGTGTGGGCCTGCTGGAGGTGCTGGCCGACCAGACCGTGGCGCCGGGCGACTACGCCGTGGAACTCGTCGAGGGCGTGGCCGGCGTCATGGACGAGATGGACGCCCTCATCGACCGGTTCGCCGAAGGCTGGCGTACGGACCGGATGCCGGCGGTGGACCGGGCCCTGCTGCGCCTTGCGGTCTACGAGCTGTCGTACCGGAGCGACGTCCCGACGTCGGCGGTGCTGTCCGAGGTGGTGGAGCTGGCCGGCGACTACTCGACCGAACGTTCCGCCCGGTTCGTCAACGGCGTGGTGTCGGGGATAGCCGAAGAGGTCCGACCGTCGGGGGCCGACCCGGCGTGATGCGCCTGCCGCTGCCCGAGCCGACGCTGGCCGGGATGCGGTGCCTCCTGAGGCCCTGGGAGTTGCGGGATGCCGCCACCCTCGTAGCGGCCTGGTCCGATCCCGAGGTCCGACGCTGGTTGCCCGTGCCCGATCATGCCGACCGGGCTGCTGCAGCCGACTGGATCGCAGGCGAGGCCGACAGGCGGCGTGCGGGCCTGGCGCTGGACCTGGTGGCGGTGGAGCCCGGGAGGGGCGTGCTGGGAGGGCCGGACGCCGATCCGGTGGGGAGGCCGGGCAACGGATCCGATGTGTCCGGCGAAGCGGGTGCCGATGTGCTGGGCGAGGTCGGGCTCTCGGCCTTCGACCCGGAGCGCGGCGCCGCCCTGATCGGCTGGTGGACCGTGCACCGGCACCGTCGGCGGGGCGTGGCCACGGAGATGGTCCGCCTCCTGACGACATGGGCGCTGGGTCCGCCACTCGGACTCGAGGTCCTGGTGGCTGAGGTGGAATCCGGCAACCCCGGCTCGTTGGCCGTTGCGTTGGCTGCCGGTTATGAGGAGGTGGGTCGTCGCCACGACGGTCGCCTGGTCATGGCGGCAGGCACCGTGACCGGCGCTGTTATCGGATGGGGCCGAGGCGTGTAGACTTTCCCTTCGACCGTGAAGCGGGTCCCGTGAGGCCCGGACGGATCGAGGAGAACGAGGCCGATGGCCGAAAGAGAACGACGTCAGACGCCCCCGTTCGGGGGCGTCTTCGTGTCCCACGCGCGGATCATGACCACCGATGACATGGGTCGGGCGATTCGTCGCATGGCCCACGAGGTGATCGAGCGGAACCACGGTGTGGAAGAGCTCGTGGTGGTGGGCCTGCAGACCGGCGGGGTGCCGGTCGCCGAGCGCCTCGCCGAGACCCTTGCCGACATCGAGGGCGTCCGTCCACCGGTCGGAACCCTGGACGTGGCGCTCCACCGGGACGACATCGGCCTGCGTCCCGTGGTCCCTGAGGCCGTCACCGACCTGACGACCGACCTGGATGGGCGGGTCGTGGTTCTGGTCGATGACGTGCTCTTCACCGGCCGAACCATCCGGGCCGCCCTGGACGCCCTCTGTGACTTCGGCCGGCCCCGGTCGATCCAGTTGGCCGTGATGGTCGACCGCGGCCACCGGGAGCTACCCATCCGTCCCGACTATGTGGGCAAGAACCTGCCGACGCGTCGTGACGAGGTGGTGGACGTGCACGCCGCCGGCGTCGACCTCGGCGTGATGAAGAAGTGAGCGTCGCCACCGACCGCCGGACGGACGACCTCCGGGGCAGGCACCTGCTGGGCATCGACGGCATGGACCGGTCCGACCTGGAGGAGATCCTGGACCTGACCGACACGTTCGCCGAGATCGGCCGGCGCCCCATACCCAGGGTCCCGGCGCTGCGTGGTCGGACGGTGGCCACCGTGTTCTTCGAGGGTTCCACCCGGACCCGGATGTCGTTCGAGGCGGCAGCCAGGCGCCTCTCGGCCGACACCGTCGCCTTCAACGCCGGCACCTCGTCGCTCAGCAAGGGAGAGAGCATCCGGGACACCGTCGAGGTGGTCGCCTCGTACGGAGCCGACCTCCTGGTGGTTCGCCACTCGATGGCCGGTACAGCCCACAGGGTGGCCGGATGGACCGACCTCTCGGTGGTGAACGCCGGAGACGGCTGCCACGAGCATCCCACCCAGGCGCTCCTGGACTGCTACACGTTGCGGGAACGCCGTGGATCCCTGGACGGGATGCGGATCGCCATCGTCGGCGACATCCGCCACTCCAGGGTCGCCAGGTCCAACGTCCTGGCCTTCACCGCCATGGGTGCCGAGGTGGTGCTGGTGGCCCCGGCGACCCTGCTGCCTCCGGCCATCGGAGGCTGGCCGGTGACCATTGCCCACGAGCTGGATCCCATCCTCGCCGACCTGGACGCCGTCTACCTGCTGCGCATCCAGAGCGAGCGCATCACCGAGGGCCTCATCCCGTCGCTCCGTGAGTACGCCCTCGACTTCTGCCTGACCCCCGCACGGCTGGCCCGGATGAGGGCCGATGCGCTGGTGCTCCACCCCGGACCGACCAACCGCGGTGTCGAGATCTCCGCAGAGGCAGCCGCCGACGGGCGGTCGGTGATCCTGGACCAGGTGGTCAACGGCGTGTCGGTCCGGATGGCCGTCCTGTTCCTCCTCCTGGGTTCGGGCCGTCAACTCGGGGCGGTGGACGCCGGTGGCAGCGTGGAGGGCGACCGATGAGCGTGGTGCTGAGGGGTGGACGGATAATCGACAGTCAGGGCGAACGGCTCCTCGACGTGGAGCTGGGCGAGGATGGCCGCATCGCCGCAGTGGGCACCGGTCTCAGCGGCGACGTGAACCTCGACGCCAGCGGCTGCGTGGTCTCACCGGGCTTCGTGGACCTGCATGCCCACCTCCGGGAACCGGGCCTCGAAGAGGCCGAGACGATCCAGACCGGCGCCAGGGGTGGTTCCCTGGGTGGGTACACGGCCCTCGTCGCCATGCCCAACACCGATCCGACCACCGACTGCGTGGCCGTCGTGGAACAGGTGAGGGCACTGGGTCGGCGCTCCACCTGCGAGATCATCCCGACGGCGGCCATGACGCTGCGTCGTGATGGCGTCGACATGGCGCCCATGGGCGAGCTGGTCGACGCCGGGGTGGGGATCTTCACCGACGATGGAACAGGTCTCCAGGACCCGCGCCTGATGCGTCGGATCATGGAGTACTCGACGGGCCTCGGCAGGAGGCTGGGCCGACCCGTGGTGCTTGCCCAGCACTGCGAGGTGGTGGCCCTCTCCGCCGGCGGCTACATGCACGAGGGGGAGTGGTCGTCGCGCCTCGGAATCCCGGGCCAGCCGGCCGAGGCCGAGGAACTCATGGTCATGCGGGACATCGCCCTGGTCCGGATGACCGGTGCCCACCTGCACTTCCAGCACCTCTCGACGGCCAGCTCGGTGGCCATGGTGAGGGGTGCCAAGGCGGCGGGCCTGCCGGTCACCGCCGAGGCCACCACCCACCACTTCACCCTCACCGACGCCGCCTGCGCCTCGTACGACCCGGTGTTCAAGGTCCATCCGCCGTTGCGGACGGATGTGGACGTCCGGGCGATCCGCGAGGGCCTGGCCGATGGGACGATCGATGCGATCGCCACCGACCACGCACCGCACGCTCCACACATGAAGGAACTGCCCTTCGACCAGGCCCCACCGGGGATGCTCGGCCTGGAGACGGCCTTTGCCCTGGCCCTGGGTGATTCCGGCCTGGACCTCCCCGAGGTGCTGGCGCTCCTCTCCTGGCGTCCGGCGGCCATCGCCGGCGTGGCGGACCGGCATGGTGCCCCGGTGGTACCGGGCGCTCCGGCGAACCTCTGCGTGGTGGATCCCGACGAGACCTGGACGGTCTCGGGTGCGGCCATGGCGAGCCTCAGCTCCAACACCCCGTACGAGGGTCGGACTATGCGGGGTCGCGTCCGCCACACCATCCGGGCAGGCGTGCCGGTCGTGGTGGACGGCGAGGCCCGGCGGTGACCCGACAGCCCATCGTCGAAGCAGCCCTGGTCCTGGCCGATGGAGAGGTGTTCGAGGGGGAGGCGATCGGAGCGGAACCCGAAGGCGGGGTGGCCACCGGTGAGGTGGTCTTCAACACCGTCCTCTCGGGCTACCAGGAGGTCATCACCGACCCCTCCTACGCGGGCCAGATCATCACCTTCACCGTTGCCCACGTCGGCAACTACGGCGTCAGCCGGGATGACCACGAGAGCCGGCGGCCGTTCTGCCGCGGCATAGTGGTGCGCGACCTGGCCCGGCGGCGCAGCAGCTGGCGGTCCTCGGGCGACCTGGACGGGCTGCTCCGGGCAAACGGCGTGCCGGGCATCGCCGGAATCGACACCCGGCGCCTGACGAGGCACCTGCGGGACGCCGGCGCCATGCCGGGGGCCTTCGGAACGGCCGATGTCTCCACCCTCGCCGCAGCGGCCGTCGCCGAGCCGGGCACGGACGGGATCGACCTGGTCGCCGAGGTGACGTGTGATGCCCCGACGGTCATCGGGTCCACGGGCGGTTCCCGACGGATCGTGGCCTACGACTTCGGTATCAAGGCGACCATCCTGGACCACCTCTCCGGCCTGGGAGAGGTAACCGTGGTGCCGGCGTACACGCCTGCGGGTGACGTGCTGGCAATGCAGCCGGATGGCGTGTTCCTTTCCAACGGCCCCGGCGACCCCGGGCCGCTGTCCGACATCCGGAGCAGCATCGCCGCCCTGCTGGGCGAGGTCCCCATCTTCGGTATCTGCCTGGGCCACCAGCTGCTGGCCGGGGCGCTGGGAGCCGAGACCTTCAAGCTGCCGTTCGGGCACCACGGCGGGAACCACCCGGTCCGCAACCTGGCCACCGGCAGGGTGGAGATCACCAGCCAGAACCACAACTACTGCGTGGAGGAGGGCTCGATTCCCGCTGCGCAGCTCACCCACGTGAACCTCAACGACCAGACCGTCGAGGGGATCCGGTGCAACGACGTTCCGGCCTTCAGCGTGCAGTACCACCCCGAGGCCGGCCCCGGTCCACATGACAGCCGCTACCTGTTCGGGGAGTTCGAAGACCTCATGGCGGCTGTGGTCGGCCCGGCGGGAGCACGTGGCTGATGCCCCGCCGTGACGACATCCAGAGCATCCTGCTCATCGGCTCCGGTCCCATCGTGATCGGCCAGGCCTGCGAGTTCGACTACTCGGGCACCCAGGCCTGCCGGGTCCTGAGAGAGGAGGGCTACCGGGTGATCCTGGTCAACTCCAACCCGGCGACGATCATGACCGACCCGGACTTCGCCGACGCCACATACGTGGAGCCCCTCCGGCTGGACGTGCTCGAGGCCATCATCGTCAGGGAGAGGCCTGACGCCCTGCTCCCCACACTCGGAGGCCAGACGGCCCTGAACCTCGCAATGGAGCTGGTGGAGGCCGGCGTGCTCGAGGAGTATGACGTGGAGCTGATCGGCGCCGATGCGGAGGCGATCGCCACGGCCGAGGACCGCGGCCGCTTCAAGGAGGCCATGATCGAGATCGGCCTGAGCGTGCCGGACTCCGGCATCGCCCACACGATGGCCGAGGCCCGGTCGGTCGTGGACTCGATCGGCCTTCCCGTTGTCATACGTCCCGCGTACATCCTGGGTGGGAAGGGCACCGGCATGGCCGCCACCCCGGAGGAGTTCGAAAAGGCGGCGTCGGCTGGAATCGAGGCCAGCCCGATCTCGGAGATCCTCATCGAGGAGTCGATCGCCGGCTGGAAGGAGTTCGAGCTGGAGGTCATGCGGGACCGCGCCGACAACTGCGTGGTCATCTGCTCGATCGAGAACCTGGATCCCATGGGGGTCCACACGGGCGACTCGATCACCGTGGCCCCGGCCCAGACGCTCTCCGACGTGGAGTACCAGGAGATGCGCGACGCGTCGTTCGCCTGCATCCGCCGTGTCGGGGTGGAGACCGGCGGTTCCAACGTCCAGTTCGCGGTGAATCCCGCCACCGGTGAGCAGGTCGTCATCGAGATGAATCCCCGGGTGAGCCGGTCCTCAGCCCTGGCGTCGAAGGCCACTGGGTTCCCGATCGCCAAGATCGCCGCCAAGCTGGCGGTCGGCTACACGCTGGACGAGATCCCCAACGACATCACCAGGAAGACCCCTGCGGCCTTCGAGCCGACCATCGACTACGTGGTCACGAAGATCCCGCGCTGGGCGTTCGAGAAGTTCCCCGGCACCTCGGGCGTGCTGGGCACCTCCATGCAGTCGGTGGGCGAGGTCATGGCCATCGGGCGGACCTTCCCGGAGTCGCTCCAGAAGGCCATGCGCTCGTTGGAGAACGGACGCCTGGGCCTGAACTGCGATCCGGCCGAGGCCACCCTGGACCAGCTTGACGACGATGCCCTGCTGGCCGCCGCTGCGATCGCCACCCCGGGACGCATCACCCAGCTGGAGGCGCTGCTGCGTCGGGGCGTACCGCTGGAGGTGGTGCACTCGGCCACGAAGGTGGACCCCTGGTTCCTGGACCAGATCCTCTCCATCAGCGAGGAGCGCCTCCACCTGGAGGACCTGGGGATGGACGCGATGGACCGGAGGGGCTGGAAGCGGGCCAAGCGCCTCGGCTTCGCTGATGCCCAGCTGGCCCACCTCTGGGGCAGGGGTGCCGACGAGGTGCGTTCGGCCCGGGAGGCCGCCGGGGTGAGGCCCACCTACAAGACGGTGGACACCTGCGGAGCCGAGTTCGCCGCCGAGACGCCATACCACTACTCGACCTGGGAGGACGAGGACGAGGTACGGCCGTCGGACCGCCCCAAGGTGATGATCCTGGGATCGGGCCCGAACCGGATCGGACAGGGACTCGAGTTCGACTACTGCTGCGTGCACGCCAGCTTCGCCCTGCGTGATGCCGGCTACGAGACGATCATGGTGAACTGCAATCCGGAGACCGTGTCGACCGACTACGACACCAGCGACCGCCTCTACTTCGAGCCGTTGACCGCCGAGGACGTGGCCAACGTGATCGATGCCGAACAGCCGATCGCCGTGATCGTCTCGCTAGGCGGGCAGACGCCGCTGAAGCTGGCCGCCACGCTGCCGCCGGGCCTGATAGCCGGGACCAGTCCTGAGTCGATCGACAGGGCCGAGGACCGTGAACAGTGGAACGTGCTGTGTTCCCAGTTGGGCATCCCGCAGCCGCCCGGTGGCACCGCCGTGGACACCGCCGGGGCACTGGCCGTCGCCGGTGAGGTCGGCTATCCCGTGCTGGTGCGCCCCTCGTACGTGCTGGGGGGCCGGGGCATGGAGATCGTCTACGACGACGCCCAGCTGGCCAGGGCCATGGCGGAGCTGAGTGGGTTCGGAAGCCTCGGGATCGAGGGAGGCCTGTCCGTGGAGCGGCCCGTCCTGGTGGACAGGTTCCTGGAGGACGCCACCGAGGTGGACGTCGATGCCATCAGGGACCACCTGGGCATGGTGGTCATCGGAGCGGTCATGGAGCACGTCGAGGAGGCCGGGGTGCACAGCGGGGACAGCGCCTGCATCATCCCACCACCGCACCTCTCGGCGGCCGTGGTGGAACGGATCGAAGAGCACACGAGGTCCATTGCCGAGGCCCTCGACGTGCGGGGACCGATCAACGTCCAGTACGCGGTCAAGGACGACGAGGTCTACGTGATCGAGGCGAACCCGCGTGCCTCCAGGACGCTGCCGTTCGTGGCGAAGGCCACCGGCGTCCCGCTGGCGAAGGTGGCCAGCCGGGTGATGATGGGAGCCACGCTGGACGAGCTGCGCCTCGAGGGGCTCCTGCGGGAACGGGTCGTGGGAGACCATGTGGCCGTCAAGGAGGCCGTGCTGCCCTTCGACCGGTTTCCCGAGGCAGATCCGTTGCTCGGACCCGAGATGCGGTCCACGGGTGAGGTCATGGGCATCGACCTGACGACCGGGCTGGCGTTCACGAAGTCGCAGATCGCGGCGGGTGGGGCCCTGCCGGACTCGGGGACGGTGTTCATGTCCCTGGCCGACCGGGACAAGGCCGTCGGTCTCGAGGCCGCCCGTGGCCTGGTGGACCTGGGCCTGGACGTGGTTGCCACCAGTGGCACGGCGGAGCACCTGGTGGCCAACGGTGTGCCGGTGACGACCGTGGTCGCCAAGCTGGGCGAGGACGGTGTCGACGCCGTGGAGCTGATCCGGTCGGGATCGGTCCAGATGGTGGTGAACAGCCCTCGGGGCCGGGGTCCGCGCTCCGATGGCGAACACATCCGTGCCGCTGCCGGGGCGGTGGGGATCCCGTTGCTCACCACGGCCAACGCCGCCCTGGCGGCAGCCCGTGGGTTGGCCGACTGGCGCAGGTTCCCGCTGGCGGTGCGGACCCTGCAGGAGTACCACGAGGGCATCGTGGGGGCTCCGGAGGAAGGCCTGCGGTGAGGAGACGCAGCCCGGCCGTGGACCTCACGACACGGCTGGGTTCGCTGGTGCTTCCCAATCCAGTGATGACGGCGTCCGGAACCGCCGGTCACGGCCACGAGCTGGCCGATCATCTCGACCCGGCGCTGCTGGGCGCCGTGGTGGTCAAGTCCCTCCACGCCGAGCCGTGGAAGGGCAATCCTGCGCCGAGGGTGCATGCCACCCCGGCGGGGATGCTGAACAGCGTCGGGCTACAGGGGCCGGGCGTGGAGGCATGGCTGGAGCACGACCTGCCGGACCTGGTTGCCACGGGAGCCCGGGTCGTGGTCAGCATCTGGGGCCGCACGGTCGACGAGTTCGCGCGGGCCGCCGAGCTCCTGGCCGGTGCGCCACCAGAGGTGGTGGCCGTCGAGGTGAACGCCTCGTGTCCCAACCTCGAGGACCGGCGGGCGTTGTTCGCACATTCCACGACGGCCACCGCTGAGGTCGTGGAGGCCGCCGCCGCTGCTGGACGGCCCCTCTGGGCGAAGCTCAGCCCGAACACCCCTGACCTACCCGACGTGGCTGCAGCGGCCGTAGGGGCCGGCGCCGAGGCCGTGACCGTCGCCAACACGGTGCTCGGGATGGTGATCGACACGGAGGCCCGCCGACCCCTCCTGGGGGCCGGCCGCGGAGGCCTCAGCGGCCCGGCGATCCGGCCGGTGGCGGTGAGGGCGGTATTCGACACCCACGAGGCCCTTCCGGACGTGCCCATCATCGGCGTGGGTGGCGTGGCCAGCGCAGTCGACGCCGTGGAGTTCCTCATGGCCGGAGCGTCGGCCTTCCAGGTCGGGACCGCCACGTTCGCCGACCCGGCGGCACCCGCCGTGATCCTGCGGGACCTGGGCCGCTGGTGCGACGACCACGGCGTGTCCCATCTGGACGAGCTGATCGGTGCCGCGCATGGCTGAGGCGACGCAGTTGTCGGGCTGGATGGTCGGAGGGATCCGTGGCTGACCACGAGGTGCCCGAGGAGGTCCGGCGCAGGCTCTGCCTGGTGCTGGACGTGGACGACATCGTGGCCGCCCAGCGGACGGCCCGGCTCCTGGCTCCATGGTTCGGAACGGTCAAGGTCGGCCTGGAGTTGTTCTCGGCCGCCGGTCCGGAGGCGGTCACCTCCTTCGTGGAGGCGGGCTTCGACGTCTTCTGCGACCTGAAGCTGCATGACATCCCCAACACGGTGGGGAGCGCCGCCCGGGTACTCGGGACCCTCGGTGCCCGATGGGTGACCGTGCACACGTCCGGAGGTGGTCCGATGCTGCGCGCCGCCGTCGACGGCCTGGCCGCCGGAGCCGCCGCCGCCGGTGTGGCGGTGCCTGGTGTCCTGGGGGTCACGGTCCTGACCAGTGACGACATCGCTGATGGTGGCCTCCTGCGGGACCGGTGTGAGCTGGCCGCTGCAAGTGGTTGCGAGGGGATCGTCTGTGCCGCCCCGGACCTGTCCGCCACCGACCCGTGGTCGGACCGTCTCGTCCGGGTCGTGCCCGGTATCCGCATGCCCGGTGGGGCCACCCACGACCAGGCCCGGGTGGCTTCGCCACGCGATGCACTGGCGGCCGGAGCCGACCTCCTGGTGGTGGGGCGGGCGGTCACGGCGGCCGAGGATCCTGTGGCTGCGGCGGTGGCCATGGTCGACCATCTGGTGGCCTGAGTACCGACCCGACGAAGCCCACCTGGAGCCCTGGCCCCTACTAGGGTCCGGCGCATGGCAGAACTACCCCACCTCACGGATGAACAACGGCGAGCCGCCCTGGTCAAGGCGGCTGAGGCCCGCCGGGTGCGGGCCGAGATCAAGAACCTCCTCAAGATGGGTTCGATCTCCCTCTCGGAGCTCCTGGAGCGTTCCGATGCCGAGGTGATCGTGTCCAAGATGAAGGTGCTGTCCGTGCTGGAGTCACTGCCCAAGCTGGGCAAGGTGAAGGCACGGCGGACGATGGACGAGGTCGGCATAAGCGACAGCCGCCGCCTGCGTGGCCTCGGCAGTCAGCAGCGGGCCGAGCTGGTCGCCCGGTTCGGCTGAACCCGACCACCCGACCGGAGTAGGGCCGGTGGGCGACGGAATCCGGCATCGGTCGTTCGTGGTCGTAGTGCTCTCCGGCCCCGGGGGTGCCGGAAAGGGCACCATCGCCAGGGCGCTCGTGGATCGCGACGACTGCCTGGCCCTGAGCCGCTCCTGGACCACCAGGCCCCGCCGCGTGGACGATGCAGCGGACGCCTATGTGTTCGTGGACAGCGCCGCCTTCGAGACCCGGAGGAGCGATGGTGGCTTCGTGGAGTGGAACGAGTTCCTCGGATTCATGTACGGCACCCCTACGCCGGACCCGGACGAGGGTCGGGACCTGCTGTTGGAGATCGACGTGGCAGGTGGGAGACAGGTACGGGACCGCCTGCCCGGCGCACTGTTCCTGTTCGTGGACGCTCCCGACGACGGCGAGTTGAGGCGTCGACTCCTGGGTCGGGGGGATGGCGCCGAGCGTGCCGACGCCCGTGTGGCCGAGGCCGCCAGGGAGCGTCGGGCGGCCGATGACCTTGGTTACAGGCGGGTGGTGAACGACGACCTGGCGGCGACCGTGGAGCTGGTTGCCGGGCTGATCCACGACCACCGGGCTTCCAACGGCTGACCTGTGGCCTACCAGCGCCCGGTTTCCAGGCCGATCCGGCAGGCCCGGGGGAGCGGTTCGGCGGCTCTGGGGTGGCTCCGTTGCTCGAGGGATACAGGTGTCCCGCTGGTAGCGTTGGGACCCGCGTTGGACCGTTATCTGAGTAGCCCGGATGGGCTTCAGGACGGGGGTGGCGGTCGCAGGAACCGGCACTCGGAGGAACGCAGGGGATCCAAGTGAACCACAACGACAGCCTGGTGAATCCGGCGATCGAGGGTCTCCTCGAGACCGCTGAGTCCAAGTTCCGACTGGTCACGGTAAGCGCCAAGCGTGCGCGCCAGATCAACTCCTACTTCGGCCAGTTGGGTGAGGGCCTGGGGTCCTCCATCCCGCCGCAGGTCACCTCGACATCCCGCAAGCCGCTCTCCATCGCCTTCGAGGAGTTGGCCGCTGGCAAGATCCAGCCGGTCGAGCCTCCGGAAGAGGTCGAGGAGGTCGACGCCATTGATGCCGACCTGGCCGGGCAGGCTGCTGACGACCTGCCCTCCGGTGAGGCCCGGGTCGATGGCGAAGAGGGCGCCTGACCTCTCGCCCACGGGCATTCACCATGGGACCACTTGCCGGACGTCGCATCGTCCTCGGTGTGACCGGGGGCATCGCCGCCTACAAGGCCGTCGAGGTCTGTCGCCGGCTGGTTGACGCCGGCGCCCACGTGGCACCGGTCCTCACCGGTGGCGCCATGCACTTCATCGGCAGGGCCACGTTCGACGCCCTGGCATCCGAGCCCGTCCAGACGTCCCTCTGGGACGAACCCCACCCGATCCCGCACACCCGGCTGGGACAGGGAGCGGACCTGGTCATCGTGTGCCCGGCGACAGCGCGCCTGCTGGCCGACTACCGGATGGGACGCTCGGGAGACCTCCTCACGGCCACCCTGCTGGCGACCCGTGCGCCGGTCATCGTCTGTCCTGCCATGCACACCGAGATGTGGGAGCAGCCGGCCGTGCAGGAGAACGTCGAGGTCCTGGCCGGACGTGGCGTGAGCATCGTCGGCCCCGTCGACGGGCGCCTCGCAGGTGGCGACCTGGGAGCGGGACGAATGGCGGACCCGTCCGACGTGGTCGCCGCGGCAGAACGCATCCTCGGGGTGGCCCGTGGCACGGAAGGCGGAGACCTGGCTGGGCTGACCGTGCTGGTCACCGCCGGTGGAACCCGCGAGCCGATCTGCCCGGTGCGCTTCATAGGCAACCGTTCCTCGGGCAGGCAGGGACATGCGCTCGCCCTGGAGGCCGCGGAGCGTGGGGCGACGGTGCACTGCGTGACCACCCGACCGGACGGGCTGGCGGAGGCGCCGGGCCTGGAGGTCGTGGCGGTGGAGACGGCCGCCGAGATGGCCGAGGCGGTGGGGGCACTGGCCGTAGGGGCCGATGTGGTCATCATGGCCGCAGCGGTGGCGGACTTCCGACCGGTCAATGTTGCGAAGGACAAGATCAAGAAGGACGCCGGCCCGCCGGAGATCCTCCTGGAGCCGACCGTCGACATCCTCGCCGGGCTGGGCCGTAGCCGCGTCCACGGGCAGGTCCTCGTGGGGTTCGCCGCGGAGACATCCGATCTGCACCAGAATGCGGCAGCGAAGCTGGTGGCCAAGGGCATCGACCTGATGGTCGCCAACGACGTGTCGGCTCCCGGGGTGGGTTTCGACCACGGCACGAACGCCGTGGTGATCCTGGACGCCGACGGCGGGGCCCGGGAGGTGCCGCTGGCCGACAAGCGGGAGGTGGCACGGGCGGTGCTTGACGCCGCCCTCGCCCTTCACAGGACTAACCGGTCCACGAACGGAGACGACACGTGACCAGGAACTGGACCTTCACCTCCGAGTCGGTCTCGGAGGGGCATCCCGACAAGATGGCCGACCAGATCTCGGACGCCGTCCTGGACGCCATGCTCGAGAAGGATCCCGAGAGCCGGGTGGCCTGCGAGACGATGATCACCACCGGTCTCGTGGTGGTCGCCGGAGAGGTGACCACCTCGGAGTACGTGGACATACCGAAGACCGTGCGCGAGACGATCTGCGAGATCGGCTACGACCGTGAGGACTTCGGCTTCGACGGCCACACCTGCGGTGTCATGGTCGCCCTGGACTCCCAGTCCAGCGACATCGCCCGGGGCGTCGACGACTCCGAGGAGGTGCGCTCGGGAATCTCCGGCGAGGAGGACGAGCTGGACCGCCAGGGCGCCGGCGACCAGGGGATGATGTTCGGCTTCGCCTGCGACGAGACCGACGTGCTCATGCCGTTGCCCATCCACCTGGCGCACCGAATGGCCGAACGCCACGCCGAGGTCCGCAAGGCCGGGACCATCCCGTACCTGCGTCCCGACGCCAAGACCCAGGTCACCTTCGAGTACGAGGGCAACCGGCCCGTACGCCTTCGCAAGGTTCTCATCTCGACCCAGCACAACGACGGGATCGACCGGGACTCGATGATCCGACCCGACCTCATCGAACAGGTCATCCGACCGGTCGTGCCGGCCCAGTTCGCCGACGACGACTACGAGGTGATTGTCAACCCGACCGGCCGCTTCGTGATCGGTGGCCCGGTGGGTGACACCGGGTTGACCGGACGCAAGATCATCGTGGACACCTACGGCGGGATGGCCCGCCACGGCGGCGGGGCCTTTTCCGGGAAGGACCCGTCGAAGGTCGACCGTTCGGCTGCCTACGCCACCCGCTGGGTGGCCAAGAACCTGGTGGCGGCCGGTGCGGCTACCCGCTGCGAGGTGCAGGTCGCCTACGCCATCGGCATGTCCCGACCGGTCTCGGTCCACGTGGACACCTTCGGCACCGAGATGGTGGATCCGGACAGGATCTCGGCCTGTGTGCAGGAGGTCTTCGACCTGCGCCCCGCCGCCATCATCCGCGACCTCGGGCTGAAGGCGCCGATCTACAGGAAGACGGCCGCCTACGGCCACTTCGGACGGGACGGGTTCTCATGGGAGGCAACCGACCGGGTGGACGACGTGCGGTCCGCCCTGGGCCTGGCCTGAACCGAAGCCCGCAGTGACTGGCGGGGCCGGCGACCAGGGTCGCCTCGACCTTGACGACGTCGCTCCACCGCAGACCGGACAGGGCGACGGTTCCGTCGCACCCGCCTCCCGGTCATCCCGGGATGCAATCGGCGACACGGCGACCTCCGGGAGCGGGACCGATGCCCCGGGCCGGGTCGTCCGTGTCATCCCCGACGTGGCGGCCGTGGACCGTGTCTTCGACTACCTGGTCCCGTCCTCGTGGGAGGGCGACGGCCGTGGCGCACGCCTCGGGGTGGGTAGCCGGGTCCGGGTGGTGCTGGGCGGCCGACGGGTCGGGGGATGGGTGGTCGAGGACCACGTGGTGCCACCCGAGGGCGTGGGCCTTCGGCCGTTGGCCCGCCTCAGCGGGATGGGCCCTTCCCCCGAGCTGATCGACCTGGGCCGCTGGGCGGCCCGACGCTGGGTGGGCCCGGTGGTCGGATTCCTGGCGACCGCGTCGCCCCCCACGGTCGTCGAGGCCCTTCCGGCACCTCCGGGACCGGTGGACGTGCCCGACTCCGATGCCCGCTGGATGGCAGGTGCCCTGGATCCAACCCCCGACGGCAGCCCGACCGTCGTCCGCCTGCCCCCGGCGACCGATCCCATCCCCCTGGTGCTGGCGGCCGCCCGCCTGGGTGATGCTCTCGTCCTGGTTCCCACAGCGGCGGCCGCATCCCGGCTCACGACGAGGATCCGTCGGTCCGGCATCGCGGTCGCACTGCTGCCGCGGGACTGGGCACGGGCCGCTGCCGGCGGACTGGTGGTCGGATCCAGGTCCGCCGCCCTGGCACCCGTCCGGGACCTGCGGGCCGTGGTGGTGCTCGACGAACACGACGAGGCCTACCAGGAGGAGCGGGCCCCCACCTGGAACGCCCGGGACCTCGTCGTCGAGCGGGCACGGAGGGCGGGGGTTCCGTGCGTCCTGGCCTCGGCCAGTCCGACGCTTGAGGCCCTGGGCCACGGGCGCCTCCTGGCTCCCTCACGGGCCGAGGAGAGGACCGGGTGGCCCATGGTGGACCTCGTCGACCGCCGTCTGGACGACCCGGTCCGTTCAGGTCTCTTCTCGCCGAAGCTGGTGCCGATCCTGCGGGGCGAGGGTGGCGACCCGGTGGTCTGCGTCCTGAACCGGAAGGGGAGGTCGCGTCTGCTGGCCTGCGACGGGTGCGGTGAGCTGGCCCGCTGCGAGGAGCATCGGGTGCCCATGGTCCAGGATGTCGACGACCGCCTGCGCTGCCCCCTGGACGATGCCCACGGGCGTCCCGTGGTCTGCGACTCCTGTGGTGCCACCCGGTTCCGGAACCTGCGAGCGGGTGTCTCGAGGGTCCGCGAGGAGTTGGAGGCCCTGGCTGGGCGCCCGGTCCTGGAGGTCACTCCCGAGACAGATGCCGGGTTGCTGGATGGTGGTGGTGCCTCCGTGTTCGTCGGGACCGAGACCGTCCTGCACCGCATCCAGCGGCGGGTCGCCCGGGTGGTGTTCCTGGAGTTCGACCAGGAGCTCCTGGCCCCCCGGATGCGGGCGTCCGAACAGGCCATGGCCCTCCTGATCCGTGCCTCGCGGCTGCTCGGGCCCCGATCTGCCGGTGGCCGCCTCGTGGTGCAGACGAGGCAGCCGGACAACGAGGTCCTGCAGGCGGTCCTGCAGGCTGATCCGGGTCGTCTGGTGGCCGACGAGAAGGACCGGAGGTCCCTCCTGGGTCAGCCGCCGTTCGCCGCCCTGGCACGGGTATCCGGAGCTGTGGCCCCGGAGTTCATGGCTCGTCTGGGATCACCGGACGGGATCGACGTCATGGGCCCAAGGGACGGTTCCTGGCTGGTTCGGGCCAGAGACCACGACCAGCTCTCGGAGGCGCTCCTTGCGGTGTCGCGCCCCGCTGGCCGCCTCCGCCTGGAGGTGGATCCCCGACGAGCCTGAGCCCGACGGTCACCAACCCCGGCGGTTCAGTTCGTAGAGGGCGATTCCTGCGGCGGTGGAGACGTTGAGGCTGCCCACCTTGCCGAGCTGCGGTATGAAGGCCACGACGTCGCAGGCGGCCAGCGTGGTGGCCGAGAGGCCCCGGTCCTCATGGCCGAACGCCAGGCAGGCCTTCTCCGGCAGGGCCGCCTCGTTGATGGGCACCGCCTGGTCCGCAAGCTCCACGCCGACCAGGCCGTAGCCGGCGGCCCGGATTCCCTCGATCGCCTCTGACACCTCTTCGCAGATCGTCCATGTCAGGTAGCGGCCGGTACCCAGTGCGGTCTTGGCGGTCTTGGCGTGCGTGGGCGGTGCGGTGGATCCGGCCAGCCAGAGGTGCGCCACGCGGTAGGCGGCGGCGGTGCGGAGGATCGCTCCGACGTTGTAGGGGGTCTGCACGCTGTCCAGCAGGAGCGCCACCTCAGGTTCGCTGCGACGTCGCCACTCGCGGTGGAGGCGCTTCAGCCCCGTGCCATCCAGGTTCTTCACGTGGAATCCTCCCCGTTGGCAGTGGTTGCTCCGCCGACTGCGTCCTCCTCAGTGGCCGCCTCGACAGGTGGCCCGACCCGGGCGGCCACGTCCAGCAGGCGGAAGCCCTTGCGGGAGCTGCGTCTCTCCGTGGCCCAACCCCGGTCATCCAACCAGCGCGCCAGGGAGTCGGCCCCGAGGTGCCTTTGGACGACGAGGTGTGCCGTGCCGCCCGGGGCCAGGCGGTCCAACCACGTGGCCAGCAGGTCGTGGAGCGCGGGCTTGCCGATACGGATGGGCGGGTTGGACCAGATGGCAGCCAACCGGACGTCGTCCGGTACGTCGTCCGGTGCCACCACCTCGACGTTGGCCAGCCCGGCGGCAGCGGCGTTGGCCCTGCAGAGGCCGCGCGCCCGCTCGTTCACGTCCACGGCCCAGACGTGGGCGTCCGGACGACGCGAGGCCATGGTGCAGGCGATCGGCCCGTAGCCGCAGCCGAGGTCCATCAGGTCCACGGGCCCGGTGGGCAGGTCCGGGCCGTCCAGCAGCAGGTACCGGGTGCCCCGGTCCACGCGGTCGGCCGAGAAGACGCCCCTGTCGGTGGCCAGCGTGAGGTTCACGTCGGGTAGCAGGAGGCCCACCTCCGTGGGCCTGGAGGCCACGTCGGGGCGGTCGGTCCAGTACTGGCCGTCGTTCACTGCGCCGGGCGGCGGTCTGGCATCCGGGCCTCCATCGCCCTGACGGTAGCCTTGTCGTGTGGCACCCCACCAGATCCGATTGATCGGCGACCCGGTCCTGCGCAGGCCGGCGACCGACGTGACCGACGTGGACGGCGCGCTGGTTCGCCTCACCGACGACATGTTCACCACCATGTACGAGGCCCCGGGGATCGGCCTGGCCGCACCGCAGGTGGGGGTGCAGAAGCGCTTCTTCGTCTACGACCACGGCGAGGGGGCCGGCGTGATCCTGAACCCGCGGATCATCGAATCCGACGGCGAATGGACGTTCGAGGAGGGCTGCCTCTCGATCCCGGACCTGACCTGGGAGATCACCCGGCCGAAGCAGATCCACCTCGTGGGCGTGGACCTGGATGGCAACGAGGTCTCGATCGAGGCTGACGAGATCGAGGCAAGGCTCTTCCAGCACGAGATCGACCACCTGGACGGGGTACTCCTCGTGGACCACCTGGACGAGGACCAGGCCCGCGAGGCCCGACGGGCACTGCGTGAGATGACCATGTCCCGCCTGGCTTCCACGTCGGCAGGCGGGCAGCTCGACGGGGGCCTGCGATTGCGGTGATCGCGCCTCCTCCGGCGCATCCCGGGCGGCTGGTCTACCTGGGCAATCCCGAGGTGGCGGTGGCGCCGCTGACCGCACTCCACGAGGCGGGCCACGATGTGGCGCTGGTGGTGACCTCTCCCGACCGCCGTCGGGGTCGTCGGTCGGAACCGACCCCGACCCCTGTGGGCGCCCGGGCACTGGAGCTGGGCATTCCCGTGGCCCATGACCTGTCAGCGGTTGTCGATTCCGGTGCGGACCTGGGAGTGGTGGTCGCCTACGGCCGGATCATCCCGGTGGACATCCTGGCGAGGGTGCCGATGCTGAACCTGCACTTCTCCCTTCTGCCGAGGTGGCGGGGAGCCGCTCCCGTGGAGCGTGCCCTGCTGGCGGGGGACCAGACGACCGGGGTCTGCCTGATGGAGGTGGCGGAGGGCCTCGACGTGGGCGGGGTGCATGCCCGGGTGGAGGTGCCGATCCGATCCACCGATACGGCAGATGGCCTGCGGGAACGCCTGGCAGTCCTCGGGGCGCGGCTCCTGGTCGACTCCCTGGCGGCCGGCCTGTCGGCGCCGGTGCCCCAGGAGGGCATCGCCACCCATGCCCACAAGCTGCACAGGGAGGATCTGGCGCTGGACTGGGATCGTTCAGCTCCGGAATTGGAACGCCTCGTGCGTGTGGGCGGCGCCTGGACCACCTTCCGGGACGGGGACCTGAAGGTCTGGCGGGCCGAGGTCAGCGACGAGGTGGTGCCCGGACCGCCCGGCAGCATCGTGGGCGACCTGGTGGCCACCGGTGTCGGTGCACTGCGCCTCCTCGAGGTCCAGCCGGCCAGCCGTTCCCGGATGGGTGCCTCGGCATGGCTGGGCGGGGCCCGACCTGTGGCGGACGAACGGCTGGGTGGATGAGCGGCGAGGATCCGCGACGGCTGGCCCTGGAGGTCCTCGGGCGGATCGAGAGGGACGGCGCGTACGCCAACCTGGTCCTGCGCACCGCCCTGGACCGTTCCAACCTGGATCGTCGCGACCGGGCCTTCGTCACCGATCTCGTCTACGGCACTACGCGCATGCGCAGGGCATGCGACCACCTGGTGGACAGCTTCCTGCACGACGATGTCCAGGCCGAGGTGCGAACCATTCTGAGGCTGGGGGCCTACCAGCTCCACTGGGCCGGTGTGCCGCCCCACGCTGCGGTCTCGGCGACGGTCGCCGTGGCACCCCGGAAGGTCCGCGGCCTCTGCAACGCCGTCCTACGACGGGTCGCCGAACACAAGCCCAACTGGCCCGGCCCGGGTGTCGAGTTGAGCGTGCCGGACTGGTTGCTGGAGCGCCTGGTGACCGACCTGGGCAGCGATGACGCGCTGGCGGCGCTGGCCGCCATGAACCGACCCGCACGGGCGGTGGCACGCGATGACGGGTACCACCAGGATCGTGCCTCCCAGATGGTGGCGGCCCTGGTCGTCGAGGACCTGGATCCGTCCGGTGAGGTGGTGCTGGACCTGTGCGCCGCCCCCGGGGGCAAGGCCACAGCCATGGCGGCAGCCGGCGCTTCGGTCGTGGCCGCCGACCTGCGACCCTCCCGGCTGGGCCTCGTGGCCGACAACGCCGAGCGCCTCGGTCATGACATGGCGCTCGTGGCAGCGGACGGGCGGCTTCCACCGTTTCGCCCGGGAGCCTTCGACCGGGTCCTTGTGGACGCCCCCTGTTCGGGACTTGGGGTCCTGAGGCGCCGGGCCGATGCACGCTGGCGGACCGGTCCGGCCGACGTGGAGGAGCTGGCCGACCTGCAGGTGGACCTGCTCACGGCCGCTGCGGGCCTGGTGCGTCCCGGCGGCCTGCTGTTCTACAGCGTCTGCACGCTCACGTCGGCCGAGACCAGCGGCGTGGACCGGCGGTTCCGGGAGGCCACCGGCCTGGTGTCTGGCCCACCCCTGGGCGCCCCCTGGCGGCCCTACGGCGACGACGGGGCGGGCGGCCTGCTCCTGCCCCAGGATCTGGACAGCGAGGGAATGGCGGTCTTCCGCTACCGGATCGACTGAGGTACCGATCGGCCTCGGAATGAGATGTCCACGCTGCCAACGTCGCCCCGGCGATTCAGGCCACTCAGGCCGGTCAGACCAGGAGGCGTTCACCCAGGTGCGTCAGGACCCTCTCCAGGGCCTCCATGGTGGGGTGGTCCGGTTCGTGGACCAGCTCCTCGGTCAGCACGGAGTGGGCACGCTTGGAGATCCGGTGGAGGTTCCCCGGTGAGGAGTCCAGCTCCACGCCGATGAAACCGTCGCCCAGTTCTTCCCTGAGACGGTCGAAGCGCTCCACCGGAGCCATCGAGTCCTCGCTGAAGCGGAGTCCCAGGACGCACACCCCGTCGGCCACCCGTTCCTTCACGACCTCCAGGTCCCGGTCCGAGATGCCCAGCGACCGTCGCTGGCGGGCGCTCAGCGAGAGGGGCAGGCTGGGCTGGCTCAGCACGGGGGCCAGCATCCGGTCGTCGAGCATCATGCCCAGGGCGAAGCCCCCGGTGAAGCACATGCCGACGGCGCCGATTCCGGGGCCACCGCACCTGCCGTGCTCGAACGCCCCGAGGGCCCGCAACCAGTCGGTGACCGGTGAGGTGCGGCGGCGCATCAGGGCCGTGAACTCCCTCGATACGCATCCTCCCACCAGCGAACGAACCAGGTATGCGGGCGTGGGGCGCCGCCCCGGGGTTCCGAACAGCGATGGCAGCACGGCGGTACAGCCGATGGCCGCCACGTGACGTCCGAAGTCCGCCACGCGCGGCGTGATCCCCGGCATCTCCGCCATGACTATGACCGCAGGCCCGGAACCGGTCCGCAGCACCGTGCGGCTGGTGCCACCGTGCTCGAAGGAGCCGATCTCGTAGCCGGCCAGCTCGTCCACGCTCATCCGGCGACCATAACCCTGCCCGGCCCGGCGGGGTCGCTCCGGTACCCTCGCCCCATGGCCGAAACCGGGCACGAGGGGTCCCACCACGGGGGCGGGGTACCGCTGGACGTGAAGGTGCTGACCGTTTCCGACGGCGTGGTACACGGCGTACGTGAGGATCGCTCGGGGGCCGCGCTGGTGGCCCTCTGCGAGGCCGAGGGCTGGACGGTCGTCGGGACCGCGGTCACCGCCGACGGAGCGGATGCCGTGGCCGAGGCCATCCGGGCCCTCGCCGACGGTTTCCACGGTCTCGTGGTCACGACCGGTGGCACGGGCTTCGGCCCACGGGACCAGACGCCGGAGGGAACCCTCGCCGTCCTGGACCGCCAGGCGCCGGGGTTGGCGGAGGCCATGCGCCTGGTGAACCCCCTGGGTCGCCTGTCGCGCGGCGTGGCCGGCACCTGCGGCACCAGCCTCGTCCTGAACACACCCGGGTCCGCTAAGGGGTGTGTGGAGTGCCTCGGGGCCGTCGTCGACGTGGTGCCGCATGCGGTGCGCCTCCTGGTCGACAATGCCGACCCGCATCCTTCGGGCGAGGGGTCCGGCGCCGGTGCCTGACCTGACCATCCGCGATGACGAGGCCGGAATGCGGGCCGCCCTGGATGCCGCCGCTGCAGCGCACCGCCGGACATCGCCCAATCCCAGGGTCGGGGCCGTGGTGGTCGTGGATGGCCGCATGGTCGGCTCAGGTGCGACCCAGCCGCCGGGCGGGGCACATGCCGAGCGTGTTGCGCTGGCCGAGGCCGGGCCGGCCGCGGCCGGGGCCACCCTGTACACGACGCTGGAACCCTGCGACCACGAGGGCAGGACGGCCCCGTGCACCGACGCCATCATCGGTGCCGGCGTGGCCCGTGTCGTAGTGGGCATCGGGGATCCGGACCCCGAGGTATCCGGCCGGGGGATCGGGAGGTTGCGCGAGGCCGGGCTGGACGTGGACGTCGGCGTCCTCGAGGACGAGGTGTCGGACACGCTGGCTCCGTATCTGCACCATCGCAGGACCGGTCGCCCGTACGTGGTCCTGAAGCTGGCCGCCACCCTGGACGGACGGATCGCGGCACCGGACGGGACGAGTCGTTGGATCACCGGCAGCGAGGCCCGCCTGGACGTGCACCGGTTGAGGGCGTCGTGCGACGCGATCTGCGTGGGAGCGGGGACCATCCGGGCCGATGATCCGCGTCTGGACGTGAGGGACGCCGACGGCGAGGTCGAGGGCGGGGATCCTCCACGACGGGTGGTGCTGGGCGAGATCCCGGCAGGCGCCCGGGTCCTCCCTGCCGATGAGTACCACGGTGGCCTCGAGGGACTCCTGGACGGTCTGGGAGCTGACGGGGTGCTCAAGCTGCTGGTCGAGGGTGGGGCCGACGTGGCCGGCCGGTTCCACCGTGCCGGGCTGGTCGACCGCTACGTGGTCTACCTGGCACCGGCGCTGCTGGGTGGCGAGGATGGTCGCCCGCTCATGGCGGGACCAGGCGCTCCCACCATGGCTGACCTGCGTAGGGGGCGATTCGTGGCCGTCGAGGTGCTGGGTGACGACCTCCGGCTGGACCTGGTGCTCGGGGACCGTTGACCCGGCGCCCCGCCCCCGGAAAACCACCGGGCGGGCCGATCCGTGCGGCGGGTAGGTTCCTCGCATGCTGAAGCTGGTCCTGCCCAAGGGTTCCCTGGAGAAGTCGACGCTTGAGTTGTTCGATGGCGCCGACCTGGCGGTGAGCCGTGGTTCGTCGGTCGACTACAGGGCGACCATCGACGATCCCCGCATCGAGGACGTGCGGATCCTCCGCCCCCAGGAGATCCCGGTCTATGTGGCCGACGGCCTCTTTGACATCGGAATCACCGGTCGGGACTGGATCGAGGAGACGGGAAGCGACGTGGTCTCCCTGGGTGAACTCCACTACTCGAAGGCGACGGCCCGGCCGGTACGCATCGTGGTCGCCGTCGCCGGGGACTCCCCGGTGGAGTCGGTTGCCGACCTGTCCTCCGGGGTGAGGGTCTCCAGCGAGTATCCCGAGTTGACCCGCCGGTTCTTCGACGAGCGGGGGGTGGAGGCCGACATCCAGCTCTCCTACGGGGCCACGGAGGCCAAGATCCCCGACATCGTCGACGTGGTGGTGGACATCACCGAGACCGGCAGGGCGCTTCGTGCCGCTGGCCTGAAGGTGATCGACACGATCCTGACGAGTTACACCGAGTTGGTGGCCAACGCCGATTCGTATGCCGACCCGGAGAAGCGTCACGCCATGGAGCAGATCCACCGGCTCCTACAGGGCACCCTCGAGGCCCGTGGCAAGGTACTGGTCAAGATGAACGTGCCGGCCGATCGGCTGGACGCCGTGATCGACCTGATTCCGTCGATGAAGTCACCAACGGTGAACGAGTTGTTCAGGGGCGCCGGCTTCGCTGTGGAGACCGTCGTGGCGAAATCCGAGATCAACGTGCTCATCCCGGAGCTGCGCGACGGTGGCGCCACGGACATCCTGGAGATCCCGCTCTCCAAGATCATCCACTGATCCTGCGCCGGGAGCGCCCCGGCGCTCAGCCGGCTCCGGGTTCCCCGTCTTCGGCGGCGGAGGGTTCCGGCACGGCCTGTTCCGTGGGAGCGTCGGCCTCGGTGGGCACGTCGGCTTCGGTGGACACCTCGGCTTCGCGGCTGGCCCTCTCGACGGCCACGTATGCGAGGCGGATCTGGTTGAGGGCGTCGCGCATGGTGGACTCGGCCTCGCCGAGTCGTCCCGGAAGCTTGTCGACCACGGCCCCGAGTGCGTCTATGGCCACCGAGGCCTCCGTCAGGTTCGGAGGCTGCTGCGAGAGGTGGATCGTTCCCAGCTCGTAGAGGCCCATGAGGTGGTTGGCGACCACCACGGCCGCGGGCACGGAGGCGAGCTGTTCCCGCACGGCGGCCATCTCACTGGCCATAGCCTTGACCTGCTCGCGTTCCTCGGGGCCAAGATCCTCGACCAGGGTTTCGGCGGACGGTGCAGGCGTGTCCTCCGATTGGTCGACAGGGTGCTCCCCACCGGGGGTCCAGAGGCTGCTCATGGCTGGTTCCTTGGCTGGCGTGTGCTCCACGGGGGGAGCGTCGGATCCCGGTCCGGTCGACATCCAGAGAGGACCTGGTGCCGCTGCGTTGCGGGACCGCTAGCCTATGGGACACAACTGAATGGAAAGCGGGGTCCTCCCCACCCGGCGCGCGTCGAGCGTGTCAGGGTCTTCTTCTCGTCTGATCGACGGGGTCCACGGCACGAGCTGCCGGTGGGCGTCGTGGATCCTCGGCGGGTGTCGGCTTTCCGGCGCCCGCCGTTTCTCCGTTTTCGGGGCATGTCCCCCCTGCCGGATGATGGCGGCGCCACCCCAACCACACAATCACGAGGAGAACCCCACGTGACGCACAGGAGTGACGGCTAATAGCAGCGCCAAGCAGTCAGGAACCACGGATCAACGACCGCATCCGTGCCCCGCGCGTCCGCCTGGTCGCTCCGGACGGTGAGCAGCTCGGGATAAGGACCACGCCCGACGCCCTCACCATTGCCGGCGACATGGGTCTGGACCTGGTGGAGGTGGCCGACAAGGCCGATCCTCCGGTCTGTCGGATCATGGACTATGGGAAGTTCAAGTACGAGCAGTCCCAGCGGGCCAAGGAGTCGCGCAAGAAGGCGACCCACGTGCTGGTCAAGGAGATGAAGTACCGGCCCAAGATCGGTCCCGGCGACTTCGACACCAAGACCCGCAAGGTCGAGCAGTTCCTCGGCGATGGCAGCAAGGTCAAGGTCACGATCATGTTCCGCGGACGCGAGATGCAGCATCCGGAACTGGGGCGTCGGATCCTGGACCGGGTGGCCGAGACGGTCGACCACGTCGGACGTGTCGAGGTCTTCCCGAAGCAGGACGGTCGCAACATGATCATGGTGCTCGTGCCCGGCCAGGGCACGCGCCGGCAGCGGGAAGCCGCCGCCGACCGTCGCGAGGCCGATGTGGCAGCTCCTCCGGTCGCCGACCCGGTCGCCGATCCGACAGCTGCTCCAGTCGCCGATCCGGCAACTGCTTCGGCAGCTGCTCCGATCGCCGACTCGACAGTTGTTCCGGCCGCTGCTCCGGCCGCCGACTCGACAGTTGTTCCGGCTGTCGATCCGGCCGCAGTCGCCCCGACCCCAACCGAACCGCCGACGGTGACGTCGGAGGACACGCAGACCGAGACGTCGGCAGGCACGCCGACCGAGACCCGGGAGTAGACGAAATGCCCAAGATGAAGACCCACCGTGGCGCCGCCAAGCGCATCAAGGTGACCGGCAGCGGCAAGTTGAAGCGCCGGAACGCCAACCTCAGCCACATCCTCGAGAAGAAGTCCCCCAAGCGGAAGCGTCGCCTGGCTCGCCAGAGCAGCGTTCATCCGGCCAACGCACCGGCTGTTCGCCGGCAGTTGGGGATCTGAACCCACGGCCACCATCCGGTGGCCTGACACGGGGACGACGTCCCCGGATCGACCTTCCACCCGTCGCACGACGACGACAGAGCACACAAGGAGAGAGTGATGGCCAGGGTCAAGCGAGCCGTCCACAGCAAGAAGAAGCACAAGGCAATTCTGGAGCAGGCCCAGGGGTACTACGGCGACAGGAGCCGTACCTTCAAGTCTGCCAACGAGGCGGTGATGCACGCGGGGAACTACGCCTTCCGTGACCGTCGGGCCCGCAAGGGCCAGTTCCGTCGCCTCTGGATCCAGCGCATCAACGCAGCGTGTCGCCAGCACGGCACCAGCTACAGCGTCTTCATCGCCGGTCTCAAGAACGCCGGCGTCGAGGTGGACCGCAAGGTCCTCGCCGACCTGGCGGTCGCTGAGCCGACGGCGTTCGCCGCCCTGGTCCAGCTGGCCACCTCGGCCGACGCTGCCTGATCGGCGCTTCCCGGCCGGGCGTCGGGAAGCACCGTGGATCCGGCGGTCAGCCGGTTCGTCGGGGAGCCCAGCCAGATGACGGGGAGCCAGCCAGATGACCGAGGAAGTCTCAGGACGCAACCCGCGCATCCAGCGGATGCGCAGGCTGCTGCGCGACAGGGGCTATCGGTACGACGAGGCCGCATACGTGGTCGAGGGGCCTGCGCTGGTCGCCGCGGCACTTGACGCCGGTCGCCAGGTCCGCCAGGTGGTGGTGCCCGCGTCGGCATCCGACCACCATGTGATGCACCGTGCCGGGTGGTCCGGTGCGGCGACTCTGGTCGTTCCGGACGGCGTGTTCGAGGGTCTCTCGAGCACCCGGTCGCCTCAACCGGCCCTCGCCGAGGTGGCGTTCCACGACGTGGAACCGATGGACCTGGCCACCACCACCGGCCCGCTCCTGGTCCTGGCCGAGGTGTCGGATCCGGGCAATGCCGGAACGCTCATGCGATCCGCCGAGGCCTTCGGCGCCACAGGGGTGGTCGTGGCCGGTGGCGTGGATCCCTACAACCCGAAGCTGGTCCGGGCCGCTGCGGGGTCCTCCTTCCGCGTCCCATTCGCCGTGGTGGACGATCCCATGGCTGCGCTGCGGATCCTGGAGGAAGCCGGGTACGGGTGCTGGGCGACCGTCCCGCGTGGCGGGCTGTCTCCGGCTGAGGTCCCGTCCGATGGGCCTGTTGCGATCATCCTGGGCAACGAGCCGCACGGGCTTTCCGACGAGGTGGTGGCTGCCTGTGTCGGAACCGTCAGCGTTCCCACCGTCGGCGGGGTGGAATCCCTGAACGTCGCGATCGCCGGGTCGATCGCACTCCACGACCTGGCCGGACGAAAGCCCTAAACGGTCGTCTGGGAGCCCGGTGGGTTCCTCTAACCTGCGTTGGTCCCCCCAACCTCTCCCGATCAGCGGACTCCACGCATGACCCCCGACCTGGACCAGCACCTCGCCGACGCGGCGACCGCCATCGCTGCGGCCGCCGACCTCGACGCACTACGGATCGTGGACGCCGAGCTGCTCGGAAAGCAGTCGGTGGTGACCACGGCCCGAAAGGCCCTGGGGGCCATGGACGTCGAGGAGCGAAAGGTCGCGGGCCGGCTCCTGAACGAGGTCCGCTCCGGGATCCAGGAACAGTTGGAGGCCCGCAGGAACGAGTTGGAGTCCGCCGCGCGCTCCGAGCAGTTGGAGTCCGAGCGCCTCGACCTGACCGAGCTGGACCGCGGGAGACGGCTCGGCCACCGGCACGTGGTCACCCGGACATGGGAGAGGCTCGAGGACCTGTTCGTGGGGATGGGCTACACGGTCTCCGAGGGCCCGGAGATCGAGGACGAGTGGCACAACTTCGGTGCCCTCAACTTCCCGCCCGACCATCCGGCCCGCGACATGTACGACACCCTCTACGTGGACCATGGCGAACCCGGCAGCACCCTGCTGCGGACCCATACCTCGCCGGTCCAGATCCGGGTCATGGAAGCCGGTGGGCCGCCCATCTACTCGATCATGCCGGGCCGGGTATTCCGGAGCGACACGGCCGACTCCACCCACATGCCGGTGTTCCACCAGCTGGAGGGCCTGGTGGTGGACCGGGGCATCACCTTCGGTGACCTGGCCGGCACGCTCGAGGCATTCACCCGGGCCTACTTCGGCGGTGACTTCACCTCCCGCCTGCGGCCGTCCTACTTCCCCTTCACCGAACCGTCGGCCGAGTTCGACATCCGTCGTCCCGACGGCACCTGGCTGGAGTTGGGCGGATGCGGCATGGTGCACCCCAACGTCCTGGAGGCCTGCGGGCTGGATCCTGAGGAATGGTCGGGCTTCGCCTTCGGCTTCGGCCTGGACCGCCTGGCCCTGATGCGCCACGGCATCGATGACCTCCGGGAGCTGTTCCGCAACGACCAGCGATTCCTGGAGCAGTTCTGATGGGCTGCCTGGTCCAGGGGGCCGACCGATGAAGGTCCTCCTCTCCTGGCTCTCGGAGTTCGCGCCGTTCGTCGGCACGCCAGCCGAGATCGGTGACCAGCTCAGCGGGTTGGGCCTCGCCGTCGAGGACATTGTCACCGTCGGTGCCGGCCTGGATGGCATCGTCGTGGCCCGGGTCCTGGACCTGCGACCCCACCCGGACGCCGATCGCATCCAGCTGGTGGACGTGGATGCCGGCGACGGGGAGGCCCTCCAGGTCTGCTGCGGGGCGTTCAACATGTCGGTGGGGGACCTGGTGCCGTTCGCCACCCTGGGGTCCACCATGCCGAACGGGATGCAGATCGGCCGTCGCAAGCTGCGCGGCGAGTGGTCCAACGGGATGCTCTGCTCCCCGGAGGAGATCGGCCTCGGAGTCGACGAGGATGGCATCCTGATCCTGGAGGGTGGACATGCCGTAGGGCTGGCCCTGACGGAGGCCCTGGAGCTGCGCCCCGACGTCCTGTTCGACCTGGAGGTCAATCCGAATCGCCCTGACGCCATGTCCGTGGCCGGCGTGGCCCGTGACCTGGCTGCCCGACAGGGCGTGCCGTTCACCCGACCCGACCCGTCGCCGGCCGAGGTCGGTGAGGCTGCCGCCGGTCGGCTGGCCGTGGAGATCCTGGATCCCGACCTCTGCGGCAGGTTCGTGGTCCGCATCCTGGACGGGATCTCCATCGGCCCCTCGCCGAGGTGGATGGCGAACCGCCTCACGGCGCTGGGCATGCGACCCATCAACAACGTGGTGGATGTGTCCAACTACGTGATGCTGGAGCTCGGCCAGCCCAGCCACACCTTCGACCTTGCGGCTGTTGCGGGTGCCGGTCTGCGGGTACGCCGGGCGACCCCGGGCGAGACCATCCAGACCCTGGACGGGGTGGTCAGGACGCTGTCGGCCACCGACGGCGTCGTGGCCGATGCCACCGACGTGGCCGTGAGCATCGCCGGCATCATGGGTGGGTCCTCCACGGAGATCAGCGGATCCACCACCAGCGTGGCCCTGGAGATGGCCTGGTGGGATCCGATGAGCATCGCCTCCTCGGCGCGGCGGCTGGGGCTTCGCAGCGAGGCCTCGGCCCGGTTCGAGCGGGGCGCCGACCCGGAGGTGGCCGACCTGGCCATGCGTCGCTTCGCCGAGCTGCTGGCGGAGACCGGTGCCACCCTTGCGCCCGGCGTTGTCGACGTGCGGGGCAACACCCCGGTCCGGGAGATGATCCGGGTCAGGACCAGCCGCGTGAACTCCATGCTGGGAACCGACCTGGACCGCGATGCCATAGCCGGGCTGCTGGGATCCATCCAGTTCACCGCCGAGCCTGCGGGCGAGGACGGAGCGGATCTGGACGTCACCATTCCGAGTTTCCGGCCCGACAGCTCCACGGAGATCGACGTGGTCGAGGAGGTGGCTCGGATCCACGGCTACCACCGGATTCCACGGACGCTGCCCAGGTCGGCCATCACCGGTGGGTTGACCCCGTACCAGGCTGACCGCAGGGTGGTACGCACGGCGATGGTGGGTCTGGGCCTCGACGAGGTCATGCCGGTGCCCTTCCTGGCGCCCGGCGACCTCGAGAGGGCGGGCCTGGACCCGAATGGCGTGACCGTGACGAACCCGCTGGTGGCCGAGGAGTCGGTCATGCGGGCGTCGCTGAGGCCCGGAATCCTCAAGACGCTGGCCTACAACGCCTCCCACCGCATCCACGGTCTGGGTGTCTTCGAGGTGGGCCACGTGTACCGCCGTCCGGCCGAGGTGCAGCCGCTCCCGGAGGAGCGGGAGCACCTGGCCGTGGCGCTGGCCGGTCGTGACGCCGGGGCCGCCGTGGAGGTGTTCTCGGCGCTGGCCGATGCCCTGGACGTACGGGGCCACCAACTGGTGGCCGCTACGACCCCCGGGCTGCATCCGACACGGACTGCTCGCATCGAGTTCGATGGCGTGGTGGTCGGCCACGTGGGCGAGGTGGATCCCGGTGTCCTGACGGCATTCGGTGTGGGGGAGCGGGTCGGCTGGTTGGAGCTGGACCTGGAGACCCTGCTCGGCCTTGAGCACGGTGGCAGGCCCTACCGGCCGGTGAGCCGCTATCCGTCCTCTGACATCGACCTGGCGTTCGAGGTGGATGAGACGACGCCGGCGGCCGACGTGGGCTCCTGCCTCAGGACCGCCGCTGGTGGGCTGCTCGTGGACCTGGCGCTGTTCGACGTGTTCAGGGGCGCTCCCGTGTCTGACGGGCGGCGCAGCCTCGCATTCACGCTGCGCTTCCAGGCCGCCGACCGGACCCTCACCGATGCCGAGGTGGCCGAGGCCCGCCAGCGCTGTATCGACGCCGTCCAGGGAACGCTGCCCGCCACGCTGCGGGGCTGAACCACCGGTCGGGCCTCCCTGCGGGGCTGAATCCCCGGTCGGGGCCGACCCGCTGCTGGCGGGAAGGGTCGCCACGGATACCGTCGGCGCCATGCGTGCATGGCGAATCCACGAACTTGGTGATCCGATCCAGAGGCTGGTCCTGGACGAGGTGGCCGAGCCGGAACTGGGACCGGGACGGGTGCTGGTCGAGGTGGAGGCGGTCGGGCTGGCCTTCCCCGACGTCCTGCAGTGTCGGGGCGAGTACCAGGTGAAGCCTCCTCTGCCGTACTGCCCGGGCAGTGAGACGGCCGGCCGGGTGTCGGCGGTGGGTGACGGCGTGGACGCGGCCCTGGTCGGTCGGCGGGTGGTCGCCCTGGGTGGTGGCCTGGCCGAACGGGTCGTCCTGCCTGAGGGCTCGGTGTTCGAGTTGCCCGACTCGCTCGAGGCGACCAAGGCCGTTGCGGTTCCGATGAACTACGGAACCACCTGGTTCGCCCTCCACGACAGGGCACACCTTGCTGCCGGCGAGACCCTCCTGGTCACCGGTGCGGCCGGCGGTGTGGGCTCGGCGGCCATCCAGTTGGGTCGTGCGGCCGGGGCACGTGTCATAGCGGTGGCCGGCGGAGCCGAGAAGGTGGCCGCCTGCGAGGCGTTGGGTGCCGACGCGGTGATCGACCACCGCGAGGTGGAGGACCTGGTGGAGCGGGTCCGGGAGTTGACCGACGGTCGGGGAGTGGACGTGGCCTACGACCCGGTGGGGGGTGAGACCTTCCAGCAGGTCAGGCGGTGCATGGCATGGGACGGGCGCCTGCTCGTGATCGGCTTCGTGGCCGGTATCCCGGAGTTGAAGACCAACCACGTACTGCTCAAGAACTACTCGGTCGTGGGCGTGCACTGGGGTGCTTCGCTGGCCCGGGATCCGGGTTCGCTGGGCCGTCAGATGGCCTCGGTGTTCGGCCTTGCGGCCGACGGCGCCGTGGATCCGCTGCTCCATCCGCCGTACGCCTTCGCCGACGCGCCGAGGGCACTGCAGGACATTGCCGACAGGAAGGCCATCGGCAAGGTGGTCGCTGACCTGCAGATATAAACCGCGCTGCATAGTCATGTTGTATCAGTATGCACAGGTTGGCATACTGTTCAGATGCAGAGAACCGCCATCATCGGAGCCTCCGGGTTCACCGGGGCCGAGCTCCTCCGGCTCTGCGCCGGACATCCCGATCTCGAGGTCGTGGTCGCCACCGGCGGGACCCAGGCTGGAAACCGCGTGGCCGACCTCTACCCCAGCCTGGCGGCCCACTACCCCGACCTGACCTACTCCACGGCCGATCCGGCCGCCGTCGACGGTTGCGACGTGGTGTTCCTGGGGCTGCCACACGGAGCCTCCCAGGCCCTCGTGCCCGACCTGCTGGACCGGGTGGGCCACGTCATCGACCTGGCGGCCGACTTCCGGCTCCGGGACCCTGCCCTCTATCCGACCTGGTACGGCGAGGCACACGAGGTTCCCCACCTGCTGGACGAGGCCGCCTACGGCCTGCCCGAGCTCTTCCGGGCCGGCCTGCCCGGAGCCCGACTGGTGGCAGCCGCCGGCTGCTATCCGACGGCCGCCTCGCTGGCACTTGCGCCGTTCATGCGGGCCGGCGCCATCCATCCGGACGGCATCGTGGTGGATGCGGCCAGCGGCGTGTCGGGTGCAGGACGACCACCGAAGCCGAACACCACCTTCTGTGCGGTCGACGAGGACTACAGCGCCTATGGGCTGGCGGGGGGACCGGGCGGATCGGGTCTCGGGCATCGGCACACGCCGGAGATCGAGCAGGCCCTGGCCACGGCCGCCGACGGGTCCCCGGTGGCCGATGCGGGCGTGAGCGTCCTGTTCACCCCCCACCTTGCCCCCATGAATCGGGGGATCCTGGCCAGTTGCTACGCCCGGCCTGTTGACGGCGGCCTGGACACCGACGGGGCCATGGCGATCCTGTCCGACTTCTACGCCGACGAGCCCTTCGTGGTCGTCGACGAGCGCTCTCCGTCCACCAAGGCCACCCTGGGGTCCAACGCCGCCCACCTGACGGCGCGGGTGGATCCGAGGACCGGGCTGCTCCTGGTCATCTGCGCCATCGACAACCTGGTGAAGGGCGCCTCCGGACAGGCAGTCCAGTGCGCCAACGCCGTGCTGGGCCTCGACGAGGCGACCGGCCTCACGACGATCGGGCTGTACCCGTGAGCGTCACCGCGGTGCCCGGATTCCTTGCTGCCGGCGCCGCCTGCGGCGTGAAGGCCTCGGGGGCCGACGACCTGGCGATGGTCGCCACGGCCGACGGTTCGCCGGTCACCGCCGCCGGCGTGTTCACCTCCAACAAGATGACGGCGCCTCCCGTCCTCGTCACCCGGGAGCACCTGGCGGCCACCGGAGGTCGGGCTGCCGCCGTGGTGCTGAACAGCGGCAACGCCAACGCGGCGACCGGTGCAGCGGGCATGGCCGACGCCGAGTTGATGTGCACCCTCACCGCCGAAGCGCTCGGCTGCTCGCCGGACGAGGTCCTGGTCTGCTCCACCGGCCTGATCGGCTTTCCCCTCCCCATGGACCGGATCATCCCCGCCATCCCGCTTCTGGCCGGGGCTCTCACCGTGGACGGTGGCCCGGCCGCCGCCCGGGCGATCATGACGACCGACACCGTGCCGAGGACCACCATCACCACGGGTACGACGCTCGACGGCGACACCTTCACCATTGGTGGGGTGGCCAAGGGTGCGGCGATGCTGGAACCGAACATGGCCACGATGCTGGCCGTGCTCACGACCGATGCGCTCCTGGACACAGTGACGGCCACGGACCTGCTCCGGGCGGCGGTGGGGGTGTCGTTCAACTGCCTCACTGTGGACGGTGCCGAGTCAACCAACGACACGGTCCTGCTGCTGGCCTCCGGTGCCGCAGGCCCCGTGGATACAGGCGAGTTCGGTGGCCTGCTGGCCGACGCCTGTCGGGACCTCGCCATTCAGATGGCCGACGACGCCGAGGGCTCCACCAAGACGGTGTTCCTCACCGTCACCGGGGCGGCAGACGACGCCGAGGCCGCCAAGGGAGCCCGTGACACCGCCAACTGCCAGCTGGTGAAGTGCTCCTGGTACGGCGAGGACCCCTACTGGGGTCGGATCGCCGCCGAGATGGGGGCGGCCGGGATCGCCTTCGACCCGGCCACCATCACCATCTCCTACGGCGGCCAGGTTGTCTACGCGGCTGAACAGGTCCAGCCGGTGGACGAGATCGCCCTGACTGCCCACATGGCAGGCAGGAGGATCAACCTGGAGGTGGACCTGGGGCAGGGGAGCGGTTCGGCGTGGATCGTCACCACTGACCTCAGCCATGCCTACATCGACGAGAACATGCGGACCTCGTAGGGCCGTGGAGGACGAAATGGACCAGGCCCAACCCGTAGACGCAGGCCCCCTCTCGGGCTTCTCGCCCGAACGACGGGCCTCCGTGCTGATCGAGACCCTGCCGTACATCCAACGGTTCGCCGGTTCGGTCATCGTGGTGAAGTTCGGTGGCAGCGCCATGGGCGACGGTGCCCTCGCCGCCAATTTCGCCGAGGACATCGTCCTCATGCACTCGGTCGGCATCAGGCCGGTCGTGGTACACGGCGGCGGCCCGCAGATCGGTGCGCTCATGGACCGACTGGGCATCGTCTCGGAGTTCCGGGACGGTCTCAGGGTCACCGACGCCGAGACGCTCGACGTTGCGCGGATGGTCCTGGTGGGAAAGGTCAACCGGGACATCGTCTCGAGCATCAACAGGCACGGACCCCTGGCTGTGGGCCTCTCCGGCGAGGACGCCGGCCTGATCCGGGCCTCGGCCCGGGATCCCGAGCTGGGTTTCGTCGGCGACGTCGAGTCCGTGAACCCGGCCATCATCGAGCGGCTGTTGGCCGAGGAGCTCATCCCCGTCGTCTCCACCATCGGGGTGGACCTCAGCGGACAGGCCTACAACATCAACGCCGACACGGTGGCCGCAGCGGTTGCCGGTGCACTCGGCGCCGAACGGATCCTCTACCTGACCGACGTGGAGGGCCTGCTCGCCGACGTCGGGGACCCGGCGTCACGGATCTCCCGGATCGACATCTCCGGCCTGGCCGACCTCACCGCGGACGGCACGGTGAGCGGAGGGATGATCCCCAAGGTCCAGGCATGCATCGACGCGGTGGAGGCAGGTGTGGGTTCGGCCCACATGGTGGACGGTCGGATTCCCCACGTCCTCCTGCTCGAGCTGTTCACCGACATGGGCATCGGCACGATGGTCCTGCCCGACGGTGGCGTGGCCGCCGACGGCAGGGGCGTGGACGGGGCTCCGGCATGACCGCGGCCACCTCGGGTCCGGGGTCGGGAGACAGCAGGGAGCGGTGGGCCGACGCCCTCATGGGCAATTACGGCGTTCCGCCCCTCACGTTCGTCCGCGGGTCGGGTACCGAGCTGTTCGACGACACCGGGAAGCGTTACCTGGACTTCCTCTGCGGCCTGGCGGTGACCGGCCTGGGCCACGCCCATCCACGGGTGTCCGCCGCCCTGACCGAGCAGGCCTCCACCCTCCTGCACGTCTCCAACCTGTTCGTGACCGAGCCACAGCTGGAGGTGGCCGAACGCCTGGATGCGCTGGTGCGGGCGGGCACGGACCAGGACACACCCGGTCGGGTGCTGTTCCAGAACTCCGGAGCGGAGGCGAACGAGGCCGCCATGAAGCTGGCCCGCAAGTACCACGGCCGTGGCAGGCACGGCGTCCTGGCCGCCTTCCGGTCCTTCCATGGCCGGACGCTGGCCACCCTGGCGGCCACGGGCCAACCCGAGAAGCACGAGCCCTTCCAGCCGTTGCCAGAGGGCTTCCGGCATGCCGCCTGGAACGACGTGGCGGCCTTCGAGGCAGCCCTGGATCCGTCCGTCGGAGCGATCCTGCTGGAACCGCTCCAGGGCGAGGGCGGCGTCAACCCGGCCGACGTGGACTTCCTCCGGGGCATCAGGCGGTTGTGCGACGAGCGGGGCATCCTCCTGATCATGGACGAGATCCAGACAGGCCTGGGTCGCACCGGTGAATGGTTCGGCTTCCACCACGCCGGGATCAACGCCGACATCGTGACCGTCGCCAAGGCCCTCGGAAACGGGGTGCCGATCGGGGCCGTGTGGGCCACCGCGGAGGTGGCCTCGGCGTTCGGGCCAGGCGACCACGGTTCCACCTTCGCCGGCCAGCCGTTGGCCGCAGCGGCCGCCCGGGAGGTGCTGCGGGTGATGGAGGAGATCGACGTGCCCCTCCTGGCACGTGAGCGCGGTGCCGAGCTGACGGCCCTGCTGGAGTCGGTACCCGGGGTGGCTGGCGTGAGGGGCCTGGGCCTGCTGCTGGCGGCCGAGCTCCGGCCGGAGGCGCTGAACGGACGGACCGCCGCCGAGGTGGCCCGGGCGTGCCTCGAGGCCGGCCTGGTGGTCAACGGTGTGACGCCGACGGCCCTGCGGCTGGCGCCCCCGTTCACGGTCTCCGGCGAGGAGCTGGTGGAGGGCGTGGGGATCCTGGCCGGCGTGATGGCGGCGGGCCCCGCCGGGGAGGCAACGTGATGCGGCACCTGCTCGAGGTGGACGACCTCACCACCGACGAACTGCTCCGGGTCCTGGACCTGGCGGCGGACCCGTCGCCACCCAGGGTGCTGGAGGGGCGTGGCATGGCGCTCGTATTCGAGAAGCCGTCCACCCGGACCCGCAACTCCATGGAGGTGGCCGTCTTCCAGTTGGGCGGTCACCCCGTCTACATCCAGGCAGCCGAGGTGGGCCTGGACGTCAGGGAGTCGGTGGAGGACGTCACCCGGACGCTCGCCTGCTACCACGCCTGCATCGGCGCCCGCGTGTTCGCCCACGCCACCGTCGAGCGGATGGCCGGCGAGGACCTGGTGCCGATCGTGAACATGCTCTCGGACGCCGCCCACCCTCTTCAGGCCCTCGCCGACGTGCTCACCATCAGGCAGGAGTTCGGCGAGGTGGCAGGCCGGACGATCGCCTACGTGGGCGACGGCAACAACGTGTTCAGGTCGCTGGCCCTGGCCGCGGGCATGCTCGGCGCAGAGGTGCGGTTCGCCGGACCTCCCGGCTACCGGCTGCCGGAGGTGGACCGGGACAGGCTGGCGGCTGCGGACGTGACGGTGGCGGAGTTCGACCGGGCGGTGGATGCGGTGGCCGGCGCCGACGTCGTCTACACGGACGTCTGGACGTCGATGGGCCAGGAGGAGGAGTCGGCCCGCCGACTCCGGGACTTCGAGGGATTCCGGGTGGACGGGCAGCTCATGGAGAGCGCCGGCCCCCAGGCCCTGTTCCTGCACTGCCTGCCCGCCCACAGGGGCGAGGAGGTCACCGACCAGGTCGTGGACGGTGCATCCAGTCGGGTCTGGCCACAGGCCGCCAACCGGATGCACGCCGCAAGGGGTCTCCTGGCCTGGCTCCTGGGCGAGGCCGACCACGGAGGAGGGCCCTCATGAGCAAGCACCAGCGGCAGCACCGGATCTCACGGATCCTGGCCAACGAGGTCGTGACCAGCCAGGAGCAGCTGGTCCGGCTCCTGGCCGACGACGGCGTCGAGTCCACCCAGGCGACGGTGTCGCGCGACCTCGACGACCTCGGGGCGGTGAAGGTCCGGGTCTCGGGCGGCGAGAGCGTGTACGCCATTCCGGAACATCCGGCCGATCGGGTGGTTCCCATGGACCAGCTGCGGCGGGTCATGGGCGAGTGGGTGGTCGAGGTGGAGTCATCCGGCAACCTCGTGGTGCTTCGGACCCCGCCCGGTTCGGCCCACGTGGTCGCCTCGGCGCTGGACAGGACCGGCATCGAAGGGTCCATCGGAACGGTTGCCGGCGATGACACCCTGATGGTGGTGGCCGCCGAGGGAACGACCGGGGAGAATCTGGCCGTGACCCTCAGGAACCTGGCGGGGTTCTGAGAAACGACGAGGACCAGCGGGCACCGGAGAATCCGGATGCGAGAGCCCGCGGCCGATGATGGAAGGCAGCGAGATGAGCAGTGACGAGACGAACCGGACGCCGGTCGACAAGGTGGTGCTCGCCTACTCGGGCGGGTTGGACACCTCGGTAATCCTCCGCTGGTTGGAGGAGGAATACGGCTGCGAGGTGGTGACGTTCACCGCCGACCTGGGCCAGGGCGAGGAGCTCGAGCCGGCGCGGGCCAAGGCGGAGGCGATGGGGGTGTCGGAGATCTACATCGAGGACCTCCGTGAGGAGTTCGTACGCGACTACGTGTTCCCGATGTTCAGGGCCAACGCCCTCTACGAGGGCGAGTACCTGCTCGGAACGTCGATAGCGCGGCCGATCATCGCCAAGCGGCTGGTCGAGATCGCCGACGAGACCGGGGCCGATGCGATCAGCCACGGTGCCACCGGCAAGGGCAACGACCAGGTCCGGTTCGAGTTGGGTGCGTATGCCCTGCGGCCCGACATCCGGATAATCGCCCCGTGGCGGGAGTGGGACCTGGGTTCCCGGCAGAGCCTCCTGGACTACGCCGAGAAGCACGGGATCCCCGTGGAGATGAAGCGGGGAGCCAAGTCCCCGTACTCCATGGACGCCAACCTGCTGCACATCTCGTACGAGGGCGGTCCGCTGGAGGATCCCTGGCAGGAGCCGGCGTCGGAGATGTGGCGCTGGTCGGTCAGCCCGGAGATGGCGCCCGACGAGGCCACCTACCTGGACCTGACCTACGAGAACGGCGATGTGGTGGCACTCGACGGAACGCCGATGACCCCGGCCACCGTCCTGGCCGAGTTGAACCGGGTGGGTGGGGCCAACGGCATCGGTCGCACCGACATCGTCGAGAACAGGTTCGTGGGCATGAAGTCACGGGGCGCATACGAGACCCCCGGCGGCACCATCCTGCTGAGGGCGCACCGGGCCATCGAGTCGATCACCCTGGATCGGGGCGTGGCGCACCTCAAGGACGAGATGATGCCCCGGTATGCCGAGCTGATCTACAACGGCTTCTGGTTCAGCCCTGAGCGGGAGATGCTGCAGGTTGCGATCGACCACAGCCAGGCGTTCGTGAACGGTCGGGTCCGGCTGCGGCTCTACAAGGGCAACGTGGCCGTGGTGGGCAGGGAGTCGGACGACACCCTGTTCGACGAGGCCATCGCCACCTTCGAGGAGGACGATGGTGCCTACAACCAGGCCGATGCCGAGGGGTTCATCAAGCTGAACGCACTGAGGCTCCGGACGTTGGCCCGGCGGGCCGCAAGGTCGGAGGGGTAGGAAGATGGCGACGCTCTGGCACGGACGGTTCGAGGGAGGGTCCGCTGAGGCACTCCAGGCCCTCAACGACAGCCTGGGGTTCGACCGGCGGATGTTCAGGGAGGACCTGGCCGGTTCGCGGGCCCATGTCCGGATGCTGGCCCGGGTGGGCCTCATGTCGGTCGTCGACTCCGAGGCGGTCCTCGTGGCCCTGGACACCGTCGAGGTCGAGATGTCCGACGGCTCGTTCGCCTTCGCCGTCGGCGACGAGGACATCCACACGGCGGTGGAGAGGCGGGTCACCGAGCTGGCCGGCGACGCAGGCGCCCGCCTGCACACGGGAAGGAGTCGCAACGACCAGGTTGCGACCGACCTCCGGCTCTGGACCCTCCGGGAGCTGGGCGAGGTGGCGGAGCTGGTCACGGCGTTCCAGGGAACCCTGGCATCGCGGGCCGATGGCGCCGCCGAGGCGTACCTGCCCGGCTACACCCACCTGCAACAGGCCCAGCCGGTGCTCCTGGCACACCACCTCCTGGCACACGGCTGGGCGCTGGCGCGCGACGTGGACCGGTTGCTGGATGCCCGCACCCGGGCCGACGTGTCACCGCTGGGTGCCGGTGCGCTGGCAGGCTCCTCCCTGCCCCTTGACCCGGATTCCGTCGCTGCGGACCTGGGCTTCGCCGCCCGCTTCGAGAACTCGATGGATGCGGTCGGAGACAGGGACTTCGTGGCTGAGTCGTTGTTCGTCCTGGCCCTCCTGGGCGTGCACCTCTCCAGGATCGGCGAGGAGCTGGTCCTCTGGAGCAGCGAGGAGTTCGGGTTCGTGCACCTGGACGACGCCTTCTCGACCGGATCCTCGATGCTCCCGCAGAAGAAGAACCCGGACGTCGCCGAGCTGGCACGCGGCAAGGCCGGGCGCCTCATCGGTCACCTGACGGGCTTCATGGCGACCCTGAAGGGCCTGCCCATGACCTACAACAAGGACCTGCAGGAGGACAAGGAGCCGCTCTTCGACGCGTTCGACACCATCCGCCTGACCCTTTCCGCCCTCGACGGGATGGTGGCGACCCTGGAGTTCAGGACAGACCGCATGGCCGACGCCGCTGACAGCCCGTATGCGGCGGCGGTGGACCTGGCCGAGTACCTCGTGGTCGGCGGTACGCCGTTCCGGGATGCCCATGCCGTGGTGGGAGCCCTCGTGCGGGCGGCGCTGGCCGGAGAGGGATCCCTCGTCGACCTGGTAACAGCCGACGAACGCCTGGGTCCCGATGCGGCCGCCCTGCTGGCCAGGGGTGCACCGGTACTTCGACGGACCACGCCGGGCGGTGCCGGCCCGGGTCCCGTAGCCGTTCAGCGGATCCGGTTCGCCGACCGGTTGGCCGCCCAGTCGAAGCGGATAGCCGGCTGAACGCGGACCCTCTGCCGGGGACATGGCCGCCCGGGGCGGCTGCCTTCGCTGTGGACCTGGCCGACCTGGCGGACCTGGCCGGACGTCGGATCAGCGACCCGCGACCTGCCGTGGAGGCTGGTCCGGCCGGCCCGGAACGCGATTCGATCCTGGACCTCCTGGACACCGCTGCCGACGTCCTGGATCGGACCTGTCGGCCCGGTCACCTCACGGGCTCTGCGCTCGTCGTGGATCCGTCGGATCGCCGGATCCTGGTCCTGTTCCACACCAAGCTGCAGCGCTGGCTCCAACCCGGTGGCCACGCCGACGGAGATGCCGACCTCGCACGGGTGGCCTTGCGCGAGGCGGTCGAGGAGACGGGAATCCCCGGCCTGCGGGTGGTCGAACCGGCCGTCGACCTGGACGTCCACAGGGTCGAACCACCGGCCGAGGACGCACACGACCACCACGACGTGAGGTTCCTCGTGCTGGCGCCCCCCGGTTCGGTACCTGTCGGGAACCACGAGTCGGAGGCCCTCCGGTGGGTATCGGAGGCCGACCTGTCGTCCCTGGGGGCCGATGCGGGCCTGTGTCGCCTGGCGCGGCGGGCGCTCTCCCGTCTGGACTCCCTTGAGGCCTGAGCCACCCGGAAGTCCAGCCGACCTGGAAGCCCAGCCCACCTCGAAACCCGAACTCACCTGGAGACAGGTACTCGACAGGTGGGGCCTACACGTCTCCCGGGTCCAGGCAGGCTTCCATGTCGTTGACCCGGGCAAAGCCGTTCATCCGCTTCAGGACGCTGCCGTTGCCGCTGGGCAGGGCGGTCAGCAGCGGCCGGACGTCGCCCTCCAGCCGAAGGCGATCGGCGTGCGTGCGGCGGTCGGAGAGGTAGACCGCCCAGTCCTCCAGCCACATCCCGACGAGCACGGTGTCGTCGTCGATGCCGCCCGGCAGCAGCGCCAGGTCGACGACCATGTCGGCGAGGGCGTCGGTGGCCAGGTCCAGGCCGTCGGCCCTGTCGGCGGGCGAGGTGGCCTCGGCGGCAGGGGTGAGCGTGGCGATCACCGCACGGGCCTCAAGGCACCGCTGCTGGGCCAGCTCCGGCCACGAACGGTCCTGGAGGCGGTCGGGGTTCCCGGACGGAGCGATGAAGAAGGCGTAGACCCAGAGCACGACCATGGCCACCCCCAGCAGCCCCAGGAGCATGCGAACCACGATGGTGTGTAGTCCCGGTCGCACCGGGTCCAGCGTGGTCACGGTGCCACCCTCAGGATCATCACGGTTCCGGGTTCCACGACCGTGCCGGCCGCAGGGTCCTGTGACCAGACGAGGTCGCTGATCCAGTCGGGTTCGTCGGGGTCGGCCACCCGGATCACCTGGTAGCCGAGGCCCAGCGATTCGAGCAGCGGTGTCACGTTGGCCAGGAGGCGTTCCACCACCTCCGGTACGACCACCGGACTCATCGGAGGTGGTTCGACGGTCACCTCGAGGAGCAGGGAGCCTCCCGGTTGGATCCATGAGCCGACAGCCGGAGCCTGGCCGATGATCGTCCCCGCCTCGGTGCCCTCCATCTCAACCTCCACGACGCTCACGATCCGGATTTCACCAACCGACCTGGCAAGGAGCGCACGGGCGTTCTCCAGCGTAAGGCCGAGTAGGTCGGGCGTAGGGATGCGACCATCGTCCGGGACCTCCACGGCGACGGTGGTGGTCGGCGTGGCCGGTGTCGGGAGGACGCTGCGGGTCGGAATGATGCTTGCGAACTCCTCCGCGGGAAGGCCCTGGTGGGCCGCCTCCATCACGTCCTTCCAGATCATCGCCGGGTAGGTGCCGCCGTAGACCTTGCGATCGGTGGTCGGGGGGATCATCGGAATCTGGGCCTCGGGGTAGCCGACCCAGACTGCTGTCGTCCGCTGGGGGGTGTAGCCCACGAACACGGCGTCGGCGTAGTTCTGTGTGGTGCCTGTCTTGCCGGCCGACGGGCGGTCCTCCAGCTGCGCACGCCAGCCGGTTCCCTGGGAGACCGCTCCCTCCAGGATCCAGGTCACCTGGTCGGCCAGGCGGGCGTCCAGGACCCGGGACTGTTCCCTCGTCCAGGACCACAGGGTCGTGCCGTCGGCGCGGGCGATGCGCGTCACGTAGCTCGGAGCGATCGTGACGCCCCGGTTGGCCAGCGTGTGGTAGGCGGTGGCCATGTCCAGCATCGTGGTATTGGAGGTGCCGAGGATGTTCGAGTTCACCCGCTGGATGGTCGACCTGATCCCCAGTCGACGAGCCATCGAGACCACCCTGTGGGCTCCCATGTCCATGCTCAGCTGGGCGAACACGGTGTTCAGGGAGCTCCGCAGTGCCCTTATGAGGGTGACCTCCTCAGCGCCCGGGGGTGCCACCAGATCCTCTCCCTCCGGGGGGTCCCAACTCCAGGTGGGTATGGCCTCGATGGCATGTACGCGATCCCGGAAGAGGCGCTCCCGGTCGAAGTCGTACCGGCGGTTTGCGACCCACTGGGTGAGGTTCACGGCCTGGTAGGTGATCTCGGTTTCGTCGTCGCCTGCCTCCCTGTCCTTCGCCTTGACCTCCTTGACGATCCGGATGGTCTCGACGTGGTCGGGTGGGACGTCGGTGTGCTCTTCGCGTAGGTAGAACTGCAGGAGGGCCTGGATCCCGTGTTCGAAGCGGGCCTCGGTGGCGTCGTGGCCGCCCACTCCGCCGGTGACGCGCCAGACCTTGTTGTCATCGCCGGCACCGGGTATCTCGAACTCCACGACGTTGGGTGCCGGATAGGTGGCCGTGACCTTCCAGCCCGCTTCCAGGGCTGCGGCCATGCCGATGGTCTTCATCGAGGATCCGACCTGTCGACCTGCACCGACGGCCAGGTTCACCTTGGCGTCGTCGTCCGTACCGAAGAAGTCGCGACCGCCGACCATGGCCAGGACCTGGCCGGTGCCGGTCTCGAGAACCACGACGGCTGCGTCAGGGTTGCCGCGACCGGAGGGAAGGTGGTCCTCCACGGACTGTTCGGCGGCCGCCTGGAGGTCCAGGTCGATCGTGGTCTCGATCCTGAGGCCGCCCTCGAACAGGAGTCGTTCCCTGGTCCCACGGCTGGCGCCGAACGCCGGGTTGTCCAGGAACCAGCGGCGTACCTCCTCCACGAAGTGCCCGGCCGGGTAGCGGGTCTCCAGGCGTGCCGAGTACTCCTCCAGCCTGGGCGGCATGGAGGCGGCCGCCTCGTGCTGCTCCTGCGTGATGTAGTCGTTGGCCAGCATGCGGTCCAGCACCATGTGGCTGCGCTTCAGGCTCTTGGAGTAGTTCAGGAAGGGGTTGTAGCGGCCCGGCAGCTGGATGATCCCGGCGATCAGCGCCGCCTCGGAGAGGTTCAGGTCGGCCACGTCCTTGTTGAAGTAGGTCTGCGCTGCCGCCTTCACCCCGTACGCACCGTGGCCCAGGTACACGGTGTTCAGGTACTGCAGCAGGATGAAGTCCTTGCCGTACTGGTCCTCCAACCTGGTGGCGTACCAGACCTCCTCCAGCTTGCGGCTGGCCGTCTGTTCGGCATTGCGGATGATGGCCAGCTTCACGTACTGCTGCGTGATGGTGGATCCGCCCTGGCTGATGCCTCCCGCCTCCAGGTTGGTGCGTGCTGCCCTGATGATGGCCTTCAGGTCGAAGCCGTCGTGGATGTAGAAGCGCTCGTCCTCTATGGCGATGACGGCGTCGCGGACCATCTGGGGGATCTCCTCCAGGGTGCGGGCGCTGGTGCGGTTCTCAGGGGCCACGAGCGTGATGATGTGGCGTCCGTCGCGGGCCACCACCGCCGATGACTCGGCCTGCTCGGGGATCGTGATGTCGAAGTCCCGGGTCTCGTAGCGGTAGCAGGAGGTGGCCACGGAGGCCAGCGCCGTCACCACGCAGGCGACGCGCACGAGGCCCGGGGGGAGGATCCGCATCCGTCCAGTCTGGCCGCCCGACGGTCCGTAAGCGCGTCGGGTGACGGGGACCACATGTGGAGTCGATGACGTCCCGGGAGGCTTGGCCCGGACCTCCATGGGAGATGGCGGGACCGGGGGCCCGGCAGGACGACGCGGAGGCTCCATACTGGTGGCCATGAGTGATTCCCTGCCTGACGGCCCGGCCGGAGCCGCCATCCTCGATGACCTGGTGGCGAGGGGGCTGGTCCAGGACAGCACCGACCTCGAGGCCATCCGGGAGCGCATGGCCGACGGACCCATCACCCTCTACTGCGGTTTCGACCCGACGGCCGACAGCCTCCACGTCGGACACCTCGTGCCCCTGCTGCTGCTGCGGCGGTTCCAGGATGCTGGCCATCGTCCGATCGCACTGGCCGGTGGGGCCACGGGGATGGTGGGCGATCCGAGCGGTCGTTCCGAGGAGCGCAACCTGCTTGACGGCGAGACCCTCACCCACAACGTGGAGGCCGTGGCCGTGCAGCTCCGGTCGTTCCTGAGGTTCGACGGGCACCTACGTGAGGGCGACCAGCCGGCGGTCCTGGTCGACAATCGGGAGTGGACCGAGGGTGTCGGCGTTCTGGAGTTCCTGCGTGACGTGGGCAAGCACGTCACGGTGGGAACCATGCTCGGCAAGGAGTCGATCCGGGCCCGGCTGGCCGGTGACCAGGGCATCTCGTTCACGGAGTTCAGCTACATGCTCCTCCAGGCCAACGACTTCTACGAGCTGCACGACCGGTTGGGCTGCGAGCTCCAGGTCGGCGGGTCGGACCAGTGGGGCAACATCACGGCCGGCATCGACATGATCCGGCGGCGCCGGGCCGTTCCGGCACATGGGTTGACGGTGCCGCTCATGACCCGGGCCGACGGTGCCAAGTTCGGCAAGACGGCCGATGGTGCCGTGTGGCTGGACGCTGCCAGGACCCTTCCCTACGAGCTCCACCAGTACTTCGTGAACGTGGACGACCGTGATGTCGAACGCTTCCTGCTCCACCTGACCCTCCTGCCGGTGGCAGAGGTGGCCTCGATCATGGCTGACCACGGCCGTGCGCCGGAGTCGAGGGTGGCCCAGAAGCGTCTCGCCGACGAGGTCTGCACGCTGGTCCACGGCCAGCCGGAGACGGAGCGGGCACGCCTGGCGGCCGAGGGCCTGTTCGGCGTCGATCCCCCCACCGGTGAGGTGCTCGAAGCGCTACGTGGCATCGTTCCGGAGACTTCGGTGACCGCTGGGGATCTCGCCGGCGAGGAGTCGCTCGTCGACGTGCTGGTTGCATCGGGCCTCTGCGGTTCCAGGGGCGATGCCCGCCGGACGCTCGCTGGTGGTGGCGTCTCGGTGAACGGGGTCCGACAGGATTCCGATGCCATGGCCCTGCCGGCGGACGCCCTCGTGGACGGACGCTTCGTGCTCCTCCAGAAGGGCAGGCGAAACCGCCACCTGCTGGTCCTCGTCTGAGTGTGTCGCGGGTCACCCCGATTGCTCCCAAAAAGCCTTGGAAGCGGGTTGGGGCCCTCGGGTGCGGAGGATAGTGTTTCTCTGCTCGCAGGTAGCGGGGTCGCCCTTGACCGGGAGGTTCCGTCGCCGTATCGTGAGTACCCGTCCAATGGCAGGTCCGATCGGATCGAACCACTGAAACGGGTTGAGGGCACCACCGCCATCACATGGGATTCGTCCCGCGTGTCCGGCGTGTGCCGGGAGGCTTCTGGTCTCCAGGTGCTCCTTGAAAACGGGATAGAGGACGAAAAAGCCAGTGCGGGCTGTCCACAAGGCGATCGCGAGTCGCCACTGGACAGACCCTGAACAATTCAAATAGCACTAACACGGACAGCGGTGACCGGCTTCGGCCGATCACCATTGCCCTGTGCCTGGTCGAACGGGATTTGGTGTCCCGATCGGCCTCGAACTCGCGTCGGCACCACCTTCGGGAGGTGTCGCACCAACTGATTCGACGACCAGCAACGCTTCGGCGGCGCTGGTCTGAGATTTCGACGGAGAGTTTGATCCTGGCTCAGGACGAACGCTGGCGGCGGGCCTAACACATGCAAGTCGAACGCACTCGACCTTCGGGTCACATGAGTGAGTGGCGAACGGGTGAGTAACACGTGAGGAACCTGCCCCGAAGACTGGAATAACCCGGGGAAACTCGGGCTAATACCGGATATCCCCACCAGGTCGCATGGCCAGGTGAGGAAATGCTCCGGCGCTTCGGGAGGGTCTCGCGGCCTATCAGCTAGTTGGTGAGGTAACGGCTCACCAAGGCATCGACGGGTAGCTGGTCTGAGAGGACGATCAGCCACACTGGGACTGAGACACGGCCCAGACTCCTACGGGAGGCAGCAGTGGGGAATCTTGCGCAATGGGCGAAAGCCTGACGCAGCCACGCCGCGTGAGGGATGAAGGCTTTCGGGTTGTAAACCTCTTTCAGCAGGGACGAAAATGACGGTACCTGCAGAAGAAGCTCCGGCCAACTACGTGCCAGCAGCCGCGGTAACACGTAGGGAGCAAGCGTTGTCCGGATTTATTGGGCGTAAAGAGCTCGTAGGCGGTTCAGTCAGTCGGGTGTGAAAACTTGAGGCTCAACCTCAAGAGGCCACTCGATACTGCTGTGACTAGAGTCCGGTAGAGGAGTGTGGAATTCCTGGTGTAGCGGTGAAATGCGCAGATATCAGGAGGAACACCGACAGCGAAGGCAGCACTCTGGGCCGGTACTGACGCTGAGGAGCGAAAGCATGGGGAGCAAACAGGATTAGATACCCTGGTAGTCCATGCCGTAAACGTTGGGCACTAGGTGTGGGGTCTCGCTAACAGATTCCGTGCCGCAGCTAACGCATTAAGTGCCCCGCCTGGGGAGTACGGCCGCAAGGCTAAAACTCAAAGGAATTGACGGGGGCCCGCACAAGCGGCGGAGCATGTTGCTTAATTCGAGGCAACGCGAAGAACCTTACCTGGGTTTGACATGTAGGGAAAAGCCATAGAGATATGGTGTCCTTAGGGGCCCTACACAGGTGGTGCATGGCTGTCGTCAGCTCGTGTCGTGAGATGTTGGGTTAAGTCCCGCAACGAGCGCAACCCTTGTCCTATGTTGCCAGCGGATAATGCCGGGGACTCGTAGGAGACTGCCGGGGTCAACTCGGAGGAAGGTGGGGACGACGTCAAGTCATCATGCCCCTTATATCCAGGGCTGCAAACATGCTACAATGGCCGGTACAGAGGGCTGCAAAACCGCGAGGTTGAGCGAATCCCACAAAGCCGGTCTCAGTTCGGATTGGAGTCTGCAACTCGACTCCATGAAGGCGGAGTCGCTAGTAATCCCGGATCAGCAACGCCGGGGTGAATACGTTCCCGGGCCTTGTACACACCGCCCGTCACACCACGAAAGTCAGCAACACCCGAAGTCAGTGGCCTAACTCTTAGGAGAAGGAGCTGCCGAAGGTGGGGTCGGCGATTGGGGTGAAGTCGTAACAAGGTAGCCGTACCGGAAGGTGCGGCTGGATCACCTCCTTTCTAAGGAGTACATACCATCGTCGTTGTCGGCCATTATGTGTCGACCGGTGATGGTCACTCCCAGTTAGCGCACTGGTTAGTTGGTCACGTTCCCAGGCTCGAGTTACTCGAGTCCTGGTAACGGTGACGTTCCGTTCTCTATCCCGTTTTGAGGGAGCGCTACGCGCTCGTCCTCAGTGGTCCTATCCCACCTCCGTTGCGCACTCGATGCGCCTCGGTGGTGCCATCGGACCACAGGCCACGGCCGATGGCGAACTTCCCACCCGGGAAGGATCGCAACGCCGTAGCTGGCCCCAGGGCCGGCAGATGCCTCTTGAGAACTGCACAGCGAACACGAGCATCTTCATCAATTGTCGATGTATTTGTAATTTCCAAGCTACTAAGAGCCAACGGTGAATGCCTTGGCGACTACTACCGAAGAAGGACGTGGGTGGCTGCGAAAAGCCACGGTGAGCTGTCTACCGAGCTTTGACCCGTGGATGTCCGAATGGGGAAACCCTGCACTCGTAATGGGGTGTAACTCCCGCCTGAACACATAGGGCGGGTAGAGGGAACTGGGTGAACTGAAACATCTAAGTAACCCAAGGAAAAGAAAGCAACAGCGACTCCCTGAGTAGCGGCGAGCGAAATGGGATGAGCCTAAACCGACCTGGTGTCAAGCCTGACGGCGTTGCCAGATCGGGGTCGTGGGACCAAATGGGAGGGGCGTCAGACCTTCCACAGAGTTACAAATCTGCCGGTTAGCAGAAGTGTCCTGGAAAGACACGCCGTAGCGGGTAATAGCCCCGTATGCGAAAACCGAGCAGACTCTGATTTGAGCTCCCGAGTAACACCGGATCCGGGAAAGCCGGTGTGAATCTGCGAGGACCACCTCGTAAGGCTAAGTATACGTAGTCGACCGATAGCGAACTAGTACCGTGAGGGAAAGGTGAAAAGTACCCCGGGAGGGGAGTGAAATAGTACCTGAAACCGTTGGTTTACAATCAGTCAAAGCGTCGTCTGGAACTTGTTCCAGGCCGCGATGGCGTGCCTTTTGAAGAATGAGCCTACGAGTTACGGTGTGTGGCAAGGTTAACCCGTGAGGGGAAGCCGGAGCGAAAGCGAGTCTGAACAGGGCGTTCAGTCGCATGCTGTAGACCCGAAGCCGAGTGATCTATCCATGGGCAGTGTGAAGCGGGGGTAAGACCCCGTGGAGGCGCGAACCGACCTAGGTTGAAAACTGGGCGGATGACCTGTGGATAGGGGTGAAAGGCCAATCAAACTCGGTGATAGCTGGTTCTCCGCGAAATGCATTTAGGTGCAGCGTCGCATGTTCAGTCATGGAGGTAGAGCACTGGATGGGTTAGGGGGCCTACAAGCTTACCAACCCCAGCCAAACTCCGAATGCCATGACTCCAGAGTGCGGCAGTGAGTCCTCGGGGGATGAGCTTCGATGGACGAAAGGGAAACAGCCCAGACCGCCGACTAAGGCCCCAAAGTTCTGACTAAGTGGTAAACGAAGTGGGATTGCACAGACAGCCAGGATGTTGGCTTAGAAGCAGCCACCATTAAAAGAGTGCGTAATAGCTCACTGGTCGAGTGATCCCGCGCGGAAAATGTAACGGGGCTCAAGTCAGACGCCGAAGTCGCGGACTTCTGCATAGCAGGAGTGGTAGCGGAGCGTCGAGCCTGGATTGAAGCGGCGGTGTAAACCGTCGTGGACTGGGTTCGAGTGAGAATGTAGGCATGAGTAGCGAGAGAGGGGTGAGAAACCCCTCCGCCGGAAGTCCAAGGGTTCCTGGGGAAGGCTAATCCTCCCAGGGTGAGTCGGGAGCTAAGGCGAGGCCGAGAGGCGTAGTCGATGCACAACCGGTTGATATTCCGGTACCACAGGTTGCGCGACAAACGCCAATCTGCAGTTGCTAAGGGGATGGTCGGTCCTTCGGGATCGACAGGAACTAACCCACTGCGGTGAGGCGAGTGATGCGGGGACGCAGGAAGGTAGATGATCCCAGGCGATGGTTGTCCTGGGGCAAGCGTGTAGGTCGAGGCGTAGGTAAGTCCGCTCCTCATAAAGACTGAGACGTGACGCCGAGCCGTTTAAGGCGAAGTCATTGATCCTATGCTGCCGAGAAAAGCCGCTAGCGAGTGCAACAAGTGCCCGTACCCCAAACCAACTCAGGTGGACAGGTAGAGAATACCAAGGCGATTGGGAGAACTATGGTTAAGGAACTCGGCAAAATACATCCGTAACTTCGGGAGAAGGATGACCGCATTAGGGTGAAAGAACTTCGCGTTCTTAGCTCGAAGCGGTGGCACAGACCAGGGGAAAGCGACTGTTTACTAAAAACACAGCAGCGTGCAAAGTCCTAAGACGACGTATACGCTGTGACGCCTGCCCGGTGCCGGAAGGTTACGGGGAAGGGTTAGCTCTAGGGCGAAGCTCTGAACCTAAGCCCCGGTAAACGGCGGCCGTAACTATAACGGTCCTAAGGTAGCGAAATTCCTTGTCGGGTAAGTTCCGACCTGCACGAATGGCGTAACGACTTTCCTACTGTCTCAACCATAGACCCAGCGAAATTGAAGTACGAGTAAAGATGCTCGTTAGCTGCAGAAGGACGGAAAGACCCCGTGGACCTTTACTACAGCTTGGTATTGGTATTTGTTATGCGTTGTGTAGGATAGGTGGGAGACTTGGAAGCGTCGGCGCTAGCCGATGTGGAGTCAACCTTGAAATACCACCCTGCGTTTGACGGATATCTAACTTAGGCCCGTTATCCGGGTCGGGAACAGTGCCAGGTGGGTAGTTTGACTGGGGCGGTCGCCTCCTAAAAAGTAACGGAGGCGCCCAAAGGTTCCCTCAGTCTGGTTGGCAATCAGACGTCGAGTGCAATGGCACAAGGGAGCTTGACTGCGAGACCTACAAGTCGAGCAGGTGCGAAAGCAGGGCATAGTGATCCGGCGGTTGCGTGTGGAAGCGCCGTCGCTCAACGGATAAAAGGTACCCCGGGGATAACAGGCTTATCTTCCCCAAGAGTCCATATCGACGGGAAGGTTTGGCACCTCGATGTCGGCTCATCGCATCCTGGGGCTGAAGCAGGTCCCAAGGGTTGGGCTGTTCGCCCATTAAAGCGGTACGCGAGCTGGGTTTAGAACGTCGTGAGACAGTTCGGTCCCTATCCTCTGCAGCCGGAGGAGATTTGAGAAAGGCTGTCCCTAGTACGAGAGGACCGGGATGGACGTAGCTCTAGTGTGCCAGTTGTTCCGCCAGGAGCATGGCTGGTTGGCCACCTACGGAAGGGATAACCGCTGAAAGCATCTAAGTGGGAAGCCCGTTTCAAGATGAGATCTCCCACCGGGTTAACCGGGTAAGGCCCGTGGCAGAACACCACGTTGATAGGCCGGAGGTGTAAGTGCGGCAACGCATTCAGCCGACCGGTACTAATCGGCCGAGGGCTTGGTTACACATCGACAATCGTTGTCGATGTTCGTGTTCGCTGTGGAGTACTGGAGAGGCCTTTGGCCACTCTTGACAACAGAATCGTGTTTCTGTCGGTCCGCCGGCAGGAACGCAAAAGGTTTTCGGTGGCTATGGCGGCGGGGTCACACCCGTTCCCATTCTGAACACGGCAGTTAAGCCCGCCAGCGCCGATGGTACTTGGGACGAGTGTCCCTGGGAGAGTAGGACGCCGCCGGATTTCTAACGCTACGAGCGGGACCCCCTGGGGTCCCGCTCTAGCGCGTTTTGGGGCAGGTTCCGGGCCCACGCAGGTGGGTGCTCGGTGGCTGGCCCGTACCTGATGACGCTCTCAGACGGCGGTATCTGACGGGTTGGCGCCTGCTCGACGGGCGTACGTCCTATTCGTGGGGGAAGTCCCCGCTAGGGGGAGTCGTACGGACCCCGGAGGGCCGGACCCAGGCGGTCCCAGAGCACCCGCCAGCGCGGGTCCCGCAGGGCGATGCCTCGGATGATGGTCTCGGCGTGATCCATCTCGCCGGCGACCAGATGGGCTGCGGCCTCCCAGAGGCGGGCCTGGTCGTTTCCGAGGGCGTGCTGCGACGCGGATTGGAGAATCGAGATGGCCTCGGCCTGGTGACCCTCGTAGATGGCGTTGATTCCGCGTCCCATCAGGGTGTACATGGTGTCGAGGTCTATGAGCCTCCCGAGCTCTGTCACCGGCTCGGCATGGTCGTCCACCCGGAGGTCCACGAGGCGGTCCCAGGCGGAAATGGAGGTGTCGCGGCCGGCGATCAGGATCGCAGCGGAGCTGGAGCCCCGTAGGTCCCCTCCGGCGGCGTGGCCCTCTGCCAGCGCTGACCAGAGCATCTTGGAGAGCGTTCCGCCGGCCCTGCCGAAGGCATCGCCCATGACAGACCACACACCGACGGACTCGGCCATGTTGGCGAGGGCCACGTAGCCGTCCCCGACCGCATGACCGGCGGCCTGGACGCAGTCCCGTCCCGTGTGGGCGGCGACACGTCCGGCAGAGTCGACCACGGCCACCTGGCGGGACTCCCTCAGGGGGTCCTCCGCCAGGAGTCCGGCGAGGGCCTCTTCAGGGTGGTCTCCGGCTCGGAGGAGGTCCAGCAGGCGTGGGCCGTAGGAGGCCTCCGTGATCGCCTGGGTGACCACGGCGCCGATTCCCGGCTCGACCCAGGGGACCTTCTGGCCGACCGCCAGGTAACCGGTATGCACCGCTGCACCCAGGTGGCCCGAGTCCGGGTGACGGGCGATCATCGAGAGCGTCATGGGGCCTCCAGGAGTGGATCGGCCGGAACGCTAGTCGTGGCCGTGCCAGCGGCATCCGCCCGGGGTGCGTCGTTCTCTACCGAACGGAGCCGCCAGATGTCGCGGGGCGGGCCAGTAGGGGCCGGTTGATGTTCCGAGCGCACCGGTAGTGTCATCGCCCATGGCCCCGCCACAGGATCGACGGTCATCCCGTCAGGGTGGTGGCTCCCGGAGCGGGCCGAAGCGCGCCGGCGGGTCCGGCGGAGGGCGCGATTCCGGCGGCCGTTCCGGGGGTGGGCGCGACTCAGGCGGCAGGTCAGGCGGACGTTCTGATGGTCGACGCGACTCCGGTGGACGCTCAGGCGGCGGGTCCGGCGATCGGCGCAATTCTGGTGGCGGGTCAGGCGGTCGTTCTGATGGCCGGCGCGATTCTGATGGCAGGTCCGGCGGTCGTTCTGATAGTCGACGTGACTCCGGTGGCGGGTCTGGCGGCAGGCCTGATGGCAGGTCTGGCGGTCGTTCTGATGGCAGGTCCGGCGGCAGGCCTGATGGCAGGTCCGGTGGTCGTTCTGATAGTCGGCGTGACTCCGGTGGCGGGTCAGGCGGCAGGTCTGATGGCAGGTCTGGCGGCAGGTCTGACGACCGTCCCAACCTGGATCGGCGACGCCGGGGGCCCGATGCCGCAGGTCCCACGACATGGGGTGGGGTGGCGCGGCGTGGAGCAGGTCGCCTCAAGCGCGAGGAATACGAGGATCGCCCCGAGCGGGCCGAGATGACGGCCGAGCGGAGCACCCGTCCGCGCCGTCCCGAACCCGAGCGGTCGGACCGTCTCCGGGCGGAGGCGGCCGAGGCGATCAGCCGCGGTGAGGCGGGACGCAGGTCGGAGCGCTCTCCGCGGGCGCTGGAGCGGATCTCGCTTCCCGATTCGCCGTTCCGCCTGCCGGACGCCGATGTCCTGTTCCGTCGGACTCTCGGCGACCGGGCCGGCGGCCGTGCATTCGGGCGTCTGGAGGAGGCGGCCCGCGCCTTCGACGACGAGCGCTTCCAGGATGCACGGCGGATCCTCAACCAACTCGTGGAGCGGACCATCGGAGTCCCGGAGGTACTCGAGCTACTGGGCCTGGTGCACTACCGGATGGGCCACTGGCGGGCGGGAGCGAAGCGACTGGAGGCCTTCCGGGAACTCACCGGCAGCACCGAACAGCACCCCGTGCTGGCCGACTGCTACCGCGCCCAACGGCGCTGGGACGACGTCGAGGTCCTCTGGGCCGAGTTGCGCGATGCCTCCCCGAGCGCCCCGCTCGTCACGGAGGGTCGCCTCGTGGCGGCCGGAGCGATCGCCGACCAGGGCCGCCTGGCGGAGGCCGTCCAGTTGCTCGAGAAGGGTTGGAAGATCCCGTCGCGCCCCCGGGACCACCACCTGCGACGGGCCTACGCCCTCGCCGACCTGTACGAACGGTCCGGTGCCGCGCCCCGTGCGAGGGAGCTCTTCACCTGGGTGAGGGGGCACGACGGCGGGTTCGCAGACGTCGCCGACCGGGTCCGGTCCCTGGCCTGAACAACGCCCGTCGGGCCCGTTCCCGATCGGGTATCAGGCAGCGCGATTCGAATGCGCGCCGCCTATGGTGAACTCAGACCGCGGCCATGCAGCCGCCCGCCGTACCAGGAGCCCCGAAGGTGGACATCGCATCACTGCTAGGTGACGACGCCGCATACCTGCTCGACCACGTGTCGACGACGATCAGCGCCGACCAGCTGACCACGCCCGGCCCGGACTCGGTCGCCGAGGTGTTCGGACAGTCGGACCGGCCGCCCCAGGTGCTGCGAAACCTGCAGTCCCTGCTCGACCACGGTCGCCTGGCCGGGACCGGCCACGTGTCGATCCTCCCGGTGGACCAGGGGATCGAGCATTCGGCGGCGGCCTCGTTCGCTCCCAACCCGGCGTACCTGGACCCTGTCAACATCGTGGAGCTGGCCCTGGAGGGCGGATGCAACGCCGTTGCGTCCACGTTCGGGGTGCTGGCCACCGTGTCGCGACGCTTCGCCCACCGCATCCCGTTCATCGTCAAGGTCAACCACAACGAGCTGTTGACCCTCCCGAACCGGTTCGACCAGGTGATGTTCGGCTCGGTCGCCCAGGCCTACGACCTGGGAGCCGCCGGCGTGGGCGCCACCATCTACTTCGGCTCCGAGGAGTCCACCCGCCAGATCCAGGAGGTCAGCGACGCCTTCGC
>Ga0207991_1000028_pt1 | contig 87741 bp, 74 predicted proteins | sample ETN07SmetaG_FD_185786 | JGI IMG/M metagenome (GOLD analysis project Ga0207991, IMG submission 185786) | Marine microbial and viral communities from oxygen minimum zone, Eastern Pacific Ocean - ETNP2014F14-07SV275 (SPAdes) (version 2) | ecosystem: Environmental > Aquatic > Marine > Oceanic ...
GCCGGTCACGCAGGAACGAACGCTCCGACGGTCTCGATGTGGGATGTCCCGGGGAACATGTCCACGACGGTCACGCGGTCCAGCCGCAGTCCGGACGCAGAGAGCAGCCCGGCATCTCGGGCGAAGGACCCGGGGTCGCAGCCGATCAGCACCAGCAGTTCCGGTTGGCATCCCATGAGGGTCTGGACGCCGGCCTTCCCGAGCCCCTCACGGGCCGGATCGGCGACCACGACCGCCGCATGTACCGCCTTCCAGTTCTCGACCGCCGACCCGACGATCTTCACCCGATCCCCATCGAGGTTGATCCGGGCGTCGGCGAGCGAGTCCCGGCTCCGTTCGACTGCATGCACGTCCCGACCCAGGCCGATCGTGCCGGCGAAGATCCCGATCCCGGAGTAGGCGTCGACCATCGGGCCGTTGGAGCCCAGGTCGTCGGCCATCCCGCCGACCACCTCAACGAGGGCGTCCACGCCGGCTGGGCGGTTCTGGAAGAACGATCGGGCGGAGATCCGCCAACGACGGCCTGCGGCCTCCTCGTGGATCCAGGCCCGCCGGCCCCCGGCCAGCTCGTCGAGGCTGACGACGCGTACGTCATCCGGAACGGACACCCCTGACGGGTCGCCGTCGACGAGCACCAGCCGCTCGCCGGTGCGGTTGCCGACCCTGATCGTGACCTCGGCGGCGTCGCCGAACCGGCCGTCCAGGAGGAGCTGTTCGGCCAGGGGATCGACTGCCTGGCAGGTCTCGGGGATCACGACGTCGTGGGAGCCGCCCATCCGGTAACCGGCCCGTCCGTCAACCACGGCGGCGCGCACCGTGGTCCGGCCGTGGTCGTCGACCAGTGGGTGGAGGGTCGCCTCAGGCGCCTCGACCCCGACCCGCTGCAACTGCTCCGCCAGGATTCCAGCCTTCATGGCCAGCTGGTGCCCGGGGTCGACGTGGAGCAGGTCGCAGCCACCGCAGCCCTCCAGGCGATGGGTGCACGGCACGGCCACACGGATGGGTGATGCCGCGAGCACCTCGACGATCCGGGCACGCGACCAGCGCTTCTGGACGTCGAGGATCTCGGCGGTGACCGTCTCGCCGGGCAGCGCCCCGTCCACGAACACGACCCGGCCGTCCTCGGCCCGGGCAATGCCTGCCCCATCGCGCGCCGTCGCCGTCACCACGAGTTCCACGCCGGAACGGTAACCGCCGAGTCGTGTTCGGCAGCCCCTCCTCGGGGGGACACTGTCGCCGGAGGCGGGCCATCCGGTTCGGCGCACGCGATCACGGAGATAGTGACATGCAGGATTCGACATGGGTGGGGATCACGTCCATGAGGGCACAGGCGGCCAACGCCCTCATCCTCCCGTTCGTGCTGATGCACAGTGTGGTGCTGGTCATCATCGCCTTCGCCGGGGATGCACTTGGTGACTCGAGCGTTCAGCTGGCGGTGGCCGCCGTAGTGGTGATCGGGTCAATCTGGACGACGTTGAACATCGATGGGGTGTTTGCCGACTTTGCAGCACTCAGGAAGGACATGCCCGACGGCGTGGCTTCGTCCAACTTCGGAGCCGTCCTGCAGAAGTTGCCCATCGGCGCCATGCGCGTGATGGGCGTCGTCTTCACTGCGCTCATGGTCATGGCCGAGCTCCTGGCCATCTACTAGACGGTCCGATTCCGTTCGATTGCCAGACGCGGGGCGGTGATTGTTGAACCGATCGCTGCTGCCGCGGCCAGCATCAGCGGAACCCGGTAGGTGCCGGTCGCCTCGAACAGGAGGCCGGCTCCGAACGGTCCGACCAGGCCTGCGGTGCCCCAGGCGGTGAAGACGCGGCCGTAGGCGGCCGGGTACTGATCGCGGCCGAAGGTGCGGGCGACGGCGAACGGATAGATGGCGATCACCGCGCCGTAGGCGAAGGCCACTGCGGCCACGGCGGAAGCGGCGATGACTCCGTTGGAGTTCACAGCGGCGATTCCGAGCACGAGAGCCGAACCGAGGGGAAGGTAGCGCAGCAGACGCGTGGTTCCCGTCCGGTCGGCGGTCAGGGCGATCCAGACTCCCCCCGATGCGCTTGCCAGGCCGGCCACCGCCACGGTGGCGCCCCCGGGGCCACCGGCAGCGTCGACGATCGCTGCCGCGTGGCCGAGCGCCATGAGGCCGGCCACCACGGCCAGTCCGTAGGACGCCCAGAATCGGAGGAGCAGGCGCCGATCGGCACCGGTCAGGCGGGCCACCGCTCCGGTGGCCGGGGATGGTGGGCCGTTGGTGAGCAGTGCAGCGACGATCAGGCCGGTGATGGCGATGGCCATTGCCAGGGAACGCATGGCCGATGCGGCGCCGGATGTGTCGATCCGGGAACCCAGGAGGAATGCGGCGCCTCCTCCACCCAGGGCGTAGGCCGCCGTGACCAGGCCGAGGGCAAGGCCCCGACGGTCCGGGTTGGCCTCGGCCGCCCGCTGGAGGCTGAATGCATAGCCGAGCCCGTTGCAGCCACCGAAGACGATCCCGTATCCGATGAGCAGGCCGACCAGCGAGGAGGCTGATGCCGCCAGCAGCAGGCCGACCGCAGCGCCTCCGGTGGCGAGCAGGGCGACCATGGGTCCGGGTACCCGCCGGAACAGCGGGTGTCCGACGAGGACCACGACGGTGAGGGTCACCAACGCCACGGAGTACACCGAGGCGACACCGCCGCGCCCGGCGCCCAGGTCGGCTTCGAACGGTTCGATGAACAGGCTGAAGGAGTGGATCGTGCCGAGGGCCCCGCTCAGGAGCACACAGGCCAGGAGCGGGCGGTCCCAGGATCGCATGGCCGGCGACCCTACGCCATGCCCCCGATCTGCTGTCTCCTACGTAAGGCAGGTCGAAAGGGTGGGTCGGATGCAGCGCTGGAAGTGATCAGGTCGCTCCTGCGGTCCGGCCAGCGGTCGGCGGCCCCTCGAACTCGTATCCCACAGCGGACTCTGGCTCTCGAGCCGGTACCGACGGACCCGGTGGCCACCAGGTTCGAACAGGCCCGGGCCGCGGCAGATCTGGCAGGGCGGTTCGCCGGCTCTCAGGGGCCAGATGTGGCGGTCTGGCCCAAGGCCCAGGAGTGTCGTGCGCCTGTCTCACGGCTCACGTTCGACGGGTTCGGTCAACCACCAGGTGCAGGACGTCGGGACGTGAGTAGTGGCCAGTCGGGTCGAAGTTGTGGCGCTGGCGGCGAACCTCGCCCAGGTCCAGGTCGGCGAAGACAATGGTCTCCTCGTTCCGGACCGGTTCCACGATCCACCTCCCGTCCGGTCCCGCTATGCAGGTGCCGCCGTTGTGGTACCGCACGCCATCCGGGAGCTGGTCCTTGAGGGGAAAGTCCGCGGGTAGGTCCTCGGAGCAGTAGAGGGCCCCGACGCTGATCACGAAGAGGCGACCCTCCTTGGCGATGAAGCGGGTGATGTCCTCAGTGAGGCCGACCGAGCCCGGCCAGGCGGCGACGTGGATCTCCGAGCCGGTGCCGTACATGGCGGTACGGGCCAGCGGCATCCAGTTCTCCCAGCAGTTCAGGCCGGTCAACCGGACGCCCAGATGGTCATGGGCCACAAGCCCCGCACCGTCCCCATCGGCCCACACCAGGCGTTCGCCGAAGGTGGGCTTCAGCTTGCGGTGGACGCCCACGATTCCTGCGACCGGGTCGATGGCGACCAGCGAGCAGTAGACGGAGCCCCTCGAAGCCGACCGTTCGACGATGCCGACGTAGGTGAATGCACCGGAGTCGCGTACGGCTTCGATGACCGGAGCGAAGGCCGGGCCATCGACCTCCACGGCCTGGTCCAGGTACCAGGAGAACGCCGCCTGCTGGTCGGGGTCCTCCCAGGCAGCGGCGTTGGTCAGGTCGATCCAGACGGGATAGCCGGGAATGAACACCTCGGGAAAGGCAATGAGCTCAGCGCCGCCTGCGGAAGCCTGGCCGATCCGGTCGACGACCAGGTCCACGGTGGCGGAGCGATCGAGGAACACGGGGGCGGACTGGACGGCTGCAATTCTCATCTGCCCAGTCTGCGGCACATGGACACGCGGGCGCCACGTCGGGCAACCGTCTGGCTCGGGCGTCATGGCGCCATGACAGGCGAGTGTCTCGCCAGGTCGCATCGGCGCCCGATGGGTGTCTGGCCAGCCCCGACTGGCCAACCCCGACTAGCCAGCCCCGTCTAGCCAGCCCCGGCGAACTCCCTGTCGGGGGCATCGAAGGCCATGACGCCATCGTCGAGGGCAGAGCGACGGATCAACTTCACGTCACGGGCGTAGTCCTGGGTGTTCAACCACGGCGCCCTGTCACCCTGGCGGGGCAGCAGGTGCATGGAGCGCTTCATGTAGCCGGCCGGGAAGTCGTCGATCCACGGGCGTTGCGGCATGTCGGAGTCCGAAGGGCGGAGCAGCGGCACGCAGCGGGTGGCTCCGACCTTCGCCATGTGCTTCAGGAGCCGACAGACGTACTCCGACGTGAGGTCCGCCTTCAGGGTCCACGATGCGTTGACGTACCCGAACGATGACACGAGGTTGGGTACGCCGGAGTAGGCGAGACCCCTGTAAGTCCAGGTCCGGGCGAAGTCGACCGGCTCGCCGTCCACCACGAAGTCCATCTCCCCGAGGGTGACCAGGTTCAGGCCGGTCGCCGTCACGATGATGTCGGCTTCTAGATCCTCTCCGGACTGGAGGTGGATCCCCGTCTCGGTGAACGTGTCGACGATGTCGGTCACCACCGATGCCCGACCGGAGCGGATCACCTTGAACAGGTCCCCATCCGGTATCAGGCAGAGGCGCTGGTCCCAGGGGTTGTACGTGGGCGTGAAGTGGGTGTCCACGTCGTAGTCGGGTCCCAGCCCCGCCCGCACGCCCCCGATGAGCAGGTTCTTGATCTTCTCCGGGTCGGTTCGGGTCTTGCGGTAGACGAAGCCCTGCCGGAAGATGTTCTTCCTGCGGATGATTGCGTATGCGACCTTCTCGGGTAGGAGCCGGCGGAGGCGGTTGGCGAAGACGTCGCGGGCCGGCCGGGACACCACGTAGGTGGGGGAGCGCTGCAGCATCGTTATGTGAGCCACGTCGTCGGCGATGGCCGGGACGAGTGTCATGGCCGTGGCGCCCGACCCGATCACCACAACCTTCTTGTCGACGTAGTCCAGGTCCTCGGGCCATTCCTGGGGATGGATGATCCTCCCCCCGAACCGTTCCCGGCCCGCGAACTCGGGCGTGTAGCCCTCCCGGTAGCTGTAGTAACCGGAGCACATGTACAGGAAGCCGCAGGTCATGGTGACCGGCTGTTCGCTACCGGAGTCCGGGTCGGTCCTGGTGGCCGTCACGGTCCATCTGGCGTCGCCGCTGGACCATTCAGCGGTCGTGACCCGGTGTCCGGAGCGGATGTGGCGGGCCAGGTCATTTTCGGCGATCGTCTCGCGCAGGTAGTCCAGGATGGCGGGTCCGTCTGCGATCGACTTCTCATGCTTCCACGGCTTGAAGCGGAAGCCCAGGGTGTGCATGTCGCTGTCGGACCGCACGCCCGGATAGCGGAAGAGGTCCCACGTGCCGCCTATGTCCGGCCGGCCCTCCAGGATGACGAAGGTCGTGCCCGGGCACCGGTCCTGGAGGTGGACGGCGCCCCCGATGCCGGAGATCCCGGCGCCGACTATGAGGACGTCGACGTGTTCCGGGGAGAGGCCTGTCATGGGCCGGACCCTAGGAAAGCGGCGTTGCGACTGCCAATCCCCCAGGCCGCCCACGGTGGCGCCGGTCAGCGTCAGATGAAGCCCGCCATTCCGGATCGACTGCCGGCTGGGCCGGACCTTCTCGGCACGGGCCGACCCGCCGTAGCCTTCACTCCGTGAGTGCCCCGACCGCCACGCTGCCACCTGAGCTGCGCCTCACCCACCTGTGCCAGTTGGAGGCCGAGGCCATCCACATCATGCGCGAGGTGGTCTCCCAGTTCGAGCGCCCGGTGATGATGTACTCCATCGGCAAGGACTCGTCGGTACTCCTGCACGTCGCCCGCAAGGCGTTCTTCCCCGGGAAGATCCCGTTCCCAGTACTGCACGTGGACACCACCTGGAAGTTCCGGGAGATGATCGAGTTCCGGGACCGGACCGCTGCCGAGCTGGGCCTCGACCTGATCGTCCACACCAACCTGGATGGTGTCGCTGACGGGATCAACCCCTTCGACCACGGGTCCAGGAACTACACCGACATCATGAAGACCCAGGCCCTCAAGCAGGCCCTCGACGCCGGTCGCTTCGATGCGGCCTTCGGCGGCGCCCGTCGTGACGAGGAGAAGTCCCGGGCCAAGGAGCGCATCTTCAGCTTCCGGGATCGCTTCCACCGCTGGGATCCCAAGAACCAGCGACCGGAGCTCTGGGACATCTACAACGGACGCGTCGACCGTGGAGAGAGCATCCGGGTCTTCCCGATCAGCAACTGGACCGAGCTGGACGTCTGGCAGTACATCCACCTCGAGGGCATCCCGATCGTGCCGCTCTACCGTTCGGCACCCAGGCCGGTCGTGGAACGCGACGGAATGCTCATCATGGTGGACGACGACCGGTTCCGATTCGCCGACGGCGAAAAACCCGAGATTCGGTCGGTGCGATTCAGGACCCTGGGCTGCTACCCGCTCTCCGGTGCCGTGGAGTCAACGGCCACGACTCTGCCGGAGATCATCCAGGAGATGCTCCTGGCCACCCGGTCGGAGCGTGAGGGCCGGATCATCGACCACGACCAGTCTGGCTCCATGGAGGAGAAGAAGCGGGAGGGGTACTTCTAGATGTCCCATGCCTCCGACCTCATCGCCGTCGACATCGAGGCCTACCTGGCCGAGCACGAGCGCAAGGACCTGCTGCGCCTCCTGACCTGTGGCAGCGTCGACGACGGCAAGTCCACCCTCATCGGGCGGCTCCTCCACGACTCCAAGATGATCTACGAGGACCACCTCGCCGACCTTGAGGCAGACTCCTCAATCATGGGCTCGGCCGGTGGGCAGGTCGACCTGGCGCTGCTCATGGATGGCCTGAAGGCTGAGCGGGAGCAGGGGATCACGATCGACGTGGCCTACCGCTACTTCTCCACGGCTCGGCGGAAGTTCATCATCGCCGACACCCCCGGCCATGAGCAGTACACGCGCAACATGGTCACCGGCGCCTCGACCTGCCAACTGGCCGTCATCCTGATTGACGCACGGCTGGGCATCCTGGCCCAGACCCGACGGCACAGCTACATCGCCAGCCTCCTGGGCATCCGCAACGTCGTGGTGGCCGTCAACAAGATGGACCTCGTGGACTGGTCGGAGGATCGGTTCGACGAGATCTGCGCCGGGTACCGGGATTTCGCCCGTGGTCTGGACCTCGACGATCCGTACTTCCTGCCCATGTCGGCGCTGCTGGGCGACAACGTGGTGGATGCCGGCGACAACCTCGGTTGGTTCGACGGTCCTCCGCTCATGGAGCACCTCGAGACCGTGGACGTGGAGGCGGGTGTCGATCTGGAACGCCTCAGGCTTCCGGTGCAGATGGTGGTCCGGCCAGATCTGGACTTTCGTGGCTTCGCCGGAACCGTGGCCTCCGGCGTGCTCCGCCCCGGCGACGAGGTGGTGGCCATGCCGTCGGGTCTGCGATCCACCGTGGAGCGCATCGTCACCTTCGACGGCGACCTGGAGGTGGCCGGACCCGGCAGTGCCGTCACCGTGACCCTGACAGACGAGATCGACATCAGCCGTGGCGACCTGCTGGTCGGCGTGGACCATGCCCCAACCAGGGCCCACGAGGTGGATGCGATGCTCGTCTGGATGTCCACCGAGGAGCTGGAGCCCGGCAGGCGGTACCTGCTGCAGTCGGCGAACGGCACCAGCAGTGCCTCGGTCTCCTCGATCCGGCACCGGATCGACGTGGACACGCTCAACGAACAGCAGGCCGTCTCGCTCGGCCTGAACGACATCGCCCGGTGTGCGATCAGCAGCGACCGGGAACTGTTGTTCGACCCCTACGCCTCGAATCGCCAGACCGGATCGTTCGTCCTGGTGGACCGTCTCTCGAACGCCACGGTCGCCGCCGGGATGATCATCGGGGCCTCGTCGGCATGGGACCGTCAGCCCGATGCCAGCCTGCACCGTCAGGCGTCGTCGATCTCCGGAGCGGAGCGCTCCGTCCGGTTCGGCCAGCAGCCCTGCACGGTCCTGCTCACGGGCCTCACGGCTGCCGGCAAGTCGACCATCGCCACCGCCCTGGAGCGGCGCCTCTTCGACCGGGGTCGGACGACGATCCGCCTGGACGGTGAGAACGTACGCATGGGCATCAGCCGTGACCTCGGCTTCAGCTCCCAGGAGCGGTCCGAGAACCTCCGCCGCGTGGCCGAGGTGGCCCGCCTGGTGAACAACCAGGGCCTCATCGCAATCGCCGCCCTCGTCGCTCCGAAGCAGGAGGTCCGGGCGAGGGCCCGTGAGCTCGTCGGCGGGGACCGGTTCGTGGAGGTGTTCGTGGATACCCCGCTGGAGGTCTGCCGGGAGCGTGATGAGAACGGCATGTACGAGGCCGCCGACCGGGGTGAGATCCCCCAGTTCCCGGGTGTGTCAGCCACCTACGACAGACCTACCGACATGGACCTCCGCGTGGACACCTCGGTCCAGGACGTCGACGAGTGCGTGGATGCCATCATGGGCATGCTGGCGGAGCGGGGTTACCTGAATGCCTGACCAGCCTGTTCCCGCGCCACCTGTTGGGCAGGCTTCCGGGAAGGATCCTGAGCCAACCGCCGGTTCAGCGCTGGCGCCGGTCTCGAGGAACATCGTGAGGGCCGAGGGTCGGGTCGTCGCGGCGGACAGGACGGCCCTTCTCGGCCACGCCGGGCGGACGGTCTGGTTCACCGGGTTGTCGGGCTCCGGCAAGTCGACCCTGGCCTTCGCCGTGGAGGAGGCCCTCGTGGCCAGGGGCGTGGCCGCCTACGTGCTGGACGGCGACAACGTGAGGTTCGGCCTGAACCGGGACCTCGGGTTCTCCGCCGAGGACCGCACGGAGAACATCCGACGCATCGGTGAGGTCTGCCGACTCTTCCAGGACGCCGGCCTGGTGGTTCTGAGCGCCTTCATCTCTCCGTACCGGGCCGACCGTGATTCCGTCCGGGCGCTCCATCCGGTGGGCGCGTTCGTGGAGGTATTCGTTGATACGCCCCTGGACGTCTGCGAGGAGCGCGATGTGAAGGGCCTGTACGTCAAGGCCCGCACCGGGGAGATCTCGGACTTCAGCGGAATCTCGGCGCCCTACGAGGCCCCGGAGTCCCCGGACCTGACGGTGGACGCCACCGGCGCCCTGGCGGACTGCGTGGCGGCGATCCTCCGGTACCTCGACGAGCTCGACCCTGTCGACGGTCTGGACGGTCCCGGCCGGTGACCGACCCACTGCTGGAGCCATTCGACCTGGGAGGGATCCACCTCCGCAACCGGATCTTCTCCAGCAGCCATGCGCCCGGGTACAACCCCGACGGCACGCCCAGCGAGCGCTACGTCGCGTACCACGAGGAGAAGGCCCTCGGAGGCATCGGCCTCACCATGATCGGCGGTTCCTCCACCGTGTCGCCCGATTCGGCGTCGATCTGGGGACAGTTGGACTTCGGCACGGACGCCATCATCGAGCCTCTGGCTGGCATGGTCGAGCGGATCCACGGTCACGGCACGGCCATCATGAGCCAGCTCACGCACATGGGTCGGCGGACCGTCTCCAATGACGGGGACTGGTTGCCCACCATCGCTCCCTCTCCGGTGCGCGAGCCGATGCATCGCTTCTGGCCGAAGCAGATGGAGCACTCCGACATCCGACGGGTCGTCGGCGACTTTGCGGCGGCGGCCCGCCGGGCTGAGGCCGCAGGCCTGGACGGCATAGAGCTCGTGGCCACCAGCCATCTCATCGACCAGTTCTGGACGCCCCTGGTGAACCACAGGACCGACGAGTACGGCGGCTCGTTGACCAACCGGCTGAGGTTCACCTTCGAGGTTCTGGAGGCGATCCGCGCCGCCATCGGGGAGGACCTGGTGGTGGGCCTCCGCATGATCGGCGACGAGGACCAGCCCGGCGGCCTCAGCCGGGAGGAGAGCATCGAGATAGCGGTCAGGTTGGCCACCTCCGGGCTGCTCGACTTCCTGAACGTGGCCGGACCATCGCTCGCCACCGACGACGGGCTGGCCAAGGCCATTCCTCCGTCCGGGACGCCGCTCATGCCGTACCTGGACGTCGCCGCTGCGGTGAAGGAGGCCGTGGACCTTCCGGTCCTGCATGCCACCAGGATGACCGACCTCTCATCGGCCAGGCATGCCATATCCGAGGGCCTCATCGACCTGGCCGGAATGACCCGTGCCCACATGGCCGACCCCCACATCGTGGCCAAGTTGGAGCGTGGCGAGGCTGATCGGATCCGGGTCTGCGTGGGAGCCGCCTACTGCATCAACCGACTGCACCTGGGAATGGAATCGGTCTGCATCCAGAATCCGGCCACGGGGCGCGAGCTGACGGTCCCGCAACTGGTCGCCCTGTCGACGGGACCCCGCAGGCGGGTCGTGGTGGTGGGTGCGGGGCCTGGCGGGTTGGAGGCGGCACGAACGTGTGCGGAGCGTGGCCACGATGTGGTCCTGTTCGAGGCCCAGGACCGGGTGGGGGGCCAGATGGTGCTGATGGCCCGTGCCAGCCAGCGTCAGCGGGAGGTCGCCGGCATCGTGGACTGGTTGGCGGCCGAGATCCACCACGCCGGGGTGGACCTCCGGTTGTCCAGCCCCGTGGGCGCGTCCGAGGTCCTGGCCGAGGCTCCCGACGTCGTCGTGATCGCCACCGGTGGACTGCCGGACACCGATTTCCTGGAGTCCGGTGCCGACCTGGTCCACACCTCCTGGGAGGTACTCACCGGTGCCGCCAGGCCGGCGGGACGGATCCTCGTGTTCGACGACCACGGAGCGGAGCGGGGCCTCTCGGTGGTGGAGTACCTGGTCGACCGCGGTGCCGTCGGGCTGGAGGTGGTCACCCCGGACCGCCACGTCGGCTTCGACCTGGCGACGCCGCCCGGCCCCGCCTATCTGCGGATGTTGTACGGCCACGGGGTTCTCCTCACGCCCGACCACCGGCTCATCTCCGTCGAGCGCTCCGGCGACGGGCTGCGGGCCACCCTGCGAAACGAGTACACGCGGGCGGAGGTCGTCCGGGAGGTGGACTCGGTCGTGACCGAACACGGCGTGGTACCGGATGGGAGCCTCTTCCAGGAGCTCCGGGACGGGTCATCCAACGAAGGGGTTGTCGACCTGGAGGCACTCCTGGCTGGCGATCCCCAACCGTTACCGGGCAGCGGCTACACGTTGTTCCGTGTGGGAGACGCGGTGGCCAGCCGAGACGTAGCGTCAGCCATCTACGAGGCCCGACGCCTCCTTCAGACCCTCTGACCGGATCGGAGCCGACAACGATGGCCGTCGTCCCGCCGTTTCCGACCCGGCGTCCAACCGGCTACGACTGGTTGGACGACGAGCCGGTGTTCGACCCGGCCCGGCACCTGCAGTTGGAGCCACCCGGGGCCACGACGAGCCTGGCCGAGTTGGGCTACAGCGCCGACGAGATTGCGCCGACGGCGACACCGGTGGCGTTCTCCGAACCGTTCCGTGTCCTGTCGGATGAAGGTGCCGAGGTGCTCCTCGAGGTGGCCCGCCGGCTACGCGGCCATGCGGTACGGGCAGGCGACCGCATCCAGAACACCGTGCGCGGAGGCTGCTACAGGTCGGCCTGGCTGCGCGACCTGTGCTGCAGTCCCGAGCTGACGGGGGCGATGTCGGACATCTACGGCACGGGCGTGGCGCCCCACACCATGCCGGTGCACCTGGGGCACCTCAACTACGAACCCACCGAGGTCGGGGTGGCCGTCGACAAGTGGCACCACGACACGATTCCCCTGGACTTCGTCATGATGGTCAGTGATCCGAGCACCCTCCCGGGTGGCCGGTTCGAGGTATTCATGGGCACCCGACAGGAGGCTGCCGCGCTGGCCGCCATTGGGGAGCGTCCACCCATCGACCGGGTGCTGGTCCCGGACTTCCCGGGACCCGGGTGGGCGATCGCCCTGCATGGGAACATGGTCGTCCACCGGGGAGCCCCACTGGACAGTCCGGCGGAGCGGATCACGATGGTCAACGCATACGTGGCCCTGGACCGCAGCGGGGACGACCAGTCCCGCTCCCGGGACCTCATAGGCCTGGACGACCCGGAGGTGCTCTACGCCGAGTGGGTCAGGCATGCGGCATGGCGGGCGGCCGGACGCCTGAACGCCCTGATCGACGAGGTCGGTTTCGGTACGGGCGCAGCCGAGGCCGCTGACCGACTGGAAGAGGCGGTTATCGACGTGGCGCGGGCGGTGGAGGAGATGCGGGCGGGTCGGACCCCGATCGAGCACTACGAATGAGTCGGGTATGGGGATCAGGGTCGGGGCGGCCACGTCGGGTCAAATCTGACCCGGACGGTCAGAGCCAACAGATCCCCGGGCCCCGGACGTGGAAGGATCCGCGGTGATGCAGGTACTCAGCGACGAGCAGGTGGCGTCGTTCCACCGCGATGGCTATGTGATGATGGCCGACGCCGTAACACCCGAAGACCTGGCCGCCCTGAAGGAGGTCTTCGCCGACTGGATCGCCGATAGCCGCTCGCATGGGGGGCCGTGGGGGACCACGGTCGACGGTCGGGCCCGCTTCGACGTCGAGCCGGGCCATTCGGCCGAATCGCCCGCCCTCAGGCGGGTGGCCTCGCCGGTCGAGGTGTCCGACGTCTACCTCGACGTGATGCGCAATGCCCGGATGGTCGATGCTGCGGCGCAGCTGGTTGGCCCCAACATCGAGTTCAACAACGCCAAGGTCAACTCCAAGCAGCCCGGGTCGGCCACCGCCGTCAGGTTCCACCAGGACTTCCTGTACGAGCCCCACACCAACGACGACCTGGTTGCGGTCCTGGTCTTCCTGGACGACGTGACCCTGCAGAACGGGCCATTGGAGGTAGTTCCGGGCAGCCACCGGGGCCCGATGTACGAGCACTGGCACGACGGGGTGTTCACCGGCACGGTGGCTCCGGACGTGGTGGACGATGCGACCGGACAGGCGGTGGCCTGCCACGGACCGGCGGGTTCCGCCTGCCTGCTGCACACCCGGACCCTCCACGGTTCCAGGCCCAACATGTCGGACGCGGCGCGCACGCTCTACATCTGCACCTACAGGTCCGAGGACAGCCAGCCGCTGCAGGCCAACCACATCCCCAGTCGCTTCGACGGTGAGGTGGTGCGCGGGGTGGCCACGAACCGGGTCCGCTGTTCAGCCTCGGAGATGGAGTTTCCGGAGATCCCGACGGGTGCTTCGTTCTTCGAGCAGCAGGCACAGCATCCGGTGGCCTGATGTCGGACCTGCTGCGCCTGTCCTATGACACCGATGACGGCTTCGGAGTGCGTGCCCGTATCGGCCTCGTTGTCCTGGAGAACGACCAGACGGTGGAGGCTGAGCTGGCAGCCCTCTGGCCCGCTGGTGTCACCGCTTTCGTGACCCGGATTCCGATGGAGGACCAGGTCACCGCCGAGACCCTGCTGGCCATGGAGGGCCGGATTCCCGTCGCGGCAGGAATGCTTCCGACCGCCTTCGGCTTCGACGTGGTCGGCTATGGCTGCACGTCGGCCTCCACCCTGATCGGGGAGGACCGGGTGGATGCCGCCATCCGGGTCGCCCACCCGGACGTGCCCAACACCAACCCGATGACGGCGGCAGTGGCGGCGTTCACCGCCCTCGGGGCGACCAGGATCGGCGTGGTGACGCCGTACTCGGCCGAGGTCACGGCCGGAATCGTCGGGCACCTGAACGGTCGGGGCCTGGACGTCGTGGCCGTGGGCTCCTTCCTGGAGGAGAGCGACTCTGTCGTTGCACGGATCACCCAGGAGTCGGTTGCCGAAGGGGTGCGGAAGGTGGTCGAGTCGGCGGAAGCGGCCCTGCCACCAGGTGCGGGCCTGGACGGCGTGTTCGTGTCGTGTACCAGCCTCCGGGCCTTCGGAATCGTGGAGGACCTGGAGGACCACCTCGGGATTCCCGTCGTCTCGAGCAACCTGGCGTTCGGTTGGCACATGCTGCGGCTGGCTGGGGTGGCTGAGTCGATTCCCGGACTGGGACGGCTCTTCACCCTCGGACTGGACGGCAGCCCGGCATGACCCTGCCGGACCGGGGCTTTCCCCGTAGCGAGTACGAACAGCGGACGGAGCGGGCCCATGGCCTGATGGCCAGCCTCGACCTGGACGCCCTGGTCGTCTGCACGGAACCCGAGGTCCGTTACCTGACCGGATTCCACACGCCGTTCTGGCAGAGCCCGACCCGGCCATGGTTCGTGGTGCTGCCGGCCGCCGGCCCGCCGATCGCCGTGATCCCGGAGATCGGTGCCTCCTCCATGGCCGGCACGTGGGTGGACGACATCCGGACCTGGCCGGCGCCCCGCCCGGCTGATGACGGGTTGAGCCTTCTGGTCGACACCCTCCGGGAGGTCGCCGGGCGTCGTGCCGGCAGTTCGGGGTGGCTCGGCCTGCCCATGGGTCACGAGACCCATGTGCGGATGCCCCTGTCGGACCTGGATGCCCTGCGGGACCGGATCCTGCCGCTGCAACTGGTGGACGCCACCCATGTGGTCCGTGGGTTGCGAATGGTCAAGTCCGAACGCGAGATCGCCAAGACAGAGCACATCTGCGGGATCGTGTCCGGCGCCTTCGAGGGAATCGGCGACCTGCTGTCGATCGGAATGACCGAGCGGGAGGCCTTCGCCGCATTCCGGATCGACATCCTGGAGCGGGGTGCCGACGACGTGCCCTACCTGGTGGGTGCCACCGGACCCGGGTTCGACGACATCATCAGGCAGCCGAGCGACCGCCTCATCGGGACGGGCGACCTGCTCATGTTCGACACCGGTTCCACGTTCGACGGGTACTTCAGCGACTTCGACCGCTACGTGGCCTTCGGGCGGGCCGACGAAGAAGCCAGACGGGCCTACGAAACGGTCTGGGCGGCCACGGAGGCCGGCTTGGCCGTCATCCGACCGGGAACCACGACCAGTGACCTCTGGCGGGCCATGGGGAAGGTCCTCGAGAATGGAGGACCAGCCGGCGGGTCCGCCGGCAGCACACCGGGAGGCTCGGTGGGCCGCATGGGTCATGGCCTCGGAATGCAGGTCACGGAATGGCCGTCGAACACTGCCGACGACGACACCGTGCTGGTCGAGGGGATGGTCCTGACCCTCGAGCCATCGCTCACGTGGGCGCCGGGATGCATGATGGTCCACGAGGAGAACCTGGTCGTTCGGGCCGATGGACCGGAGTTGCTGTCGCGTCGGGCCCCCGCCGAAATGCCCGTAATCGGGTGAGTTCAGCTCGTCAGCCGTGGGCCAGGCGCATTGGATGAAGTGAGCGTTTCGCCGGTTGATCTGCGCCCGTCGGTGGGCGTTCCGGTCGTGGACCTGGGTGATACCACTGCGCTCGTATCCGCCCTGTCGACCGTGGGCTTCGTGGCCGTCCGCGGTCACGGCGTGCCGGATGCCGACCTGTCGGCCATGCGGGGCCTGCTCGTCGACCTGTTCGCCGTGGGCGAGGAAGCCAAGGCCCGGCAGTCGGTAAGTCGGGATGACTACCGGGGCTTCATCCCGCTACGTGCGTTCTCACCCAACCGGGCCGGGGAGGACCCACCGGACGCCTTCGAGGGATACAAACTGCACTGGGAATGCCCGACCGACCATCCGGTACGAGCCGAATGTGCGCTCTACGGATCCAACCGTTGGGCCGACCACCTGCCGGAGATGGCGTCCGTGGTGGGCTCCTGGTGGGCGGCCATGGACTGTCTTGCGGATCGGCTCGTGGATTCCCTGGCCGACTCTCTTGGGCTGAACGGGCTGAACGGGCTGAACGGGCTAGACGGGCAGACAATGGCCGCGACGAGGGCAGCCCCGCTCACCAACGTGACGTTGCTCCACTATCCGAGGCGTCGGCCCGATGACCTGACGCCGGGATTCCACCCGCACAAGGACATCACCGTGGTGACCATCCTGGACCCCGACCCGGTCGGGGGACTGGAGGTGCGATCACGGGAGGGCTCCTGGATGGAGGCGGAGTGTCCTGAGGGCGCCCTGCTCGTGAACGTCGGCGACCTGCTGGAGGTCTGGTCCGGTGGTCGCCTGGTGTCGACACCGCACAGGGTCGCCAACCCGGTGGGAGTCGACCGCTACAGCGCCCCGTTCTTCGTTGTGCCCAACCACCGGGTGGTGGTGGAGCCGCTGCTGGAGCCGGTGGCGGGCTTCCGACCCAGGTCGGTTCCGGTCGGCGCTGTGACCGCCGAGGTGTGGCGGACCAACTGGCCGGACGAGGCGCCCTCGGACCCGACCACGCACCTCGGAACTGTCGATGCCTGAGCAGGTGCATGCCCGATCGGGCTGTTCTCGGAATCGTGCATGCCCACATGCCCACATGGCCGCATGCCCGCATGGCCTGAGGGTCTGCCGTCAGCCATGTTGGCAGGGGGCCGGATCGGGCAGGACACTCGAGGGCTTCAGCGTCTGCTGTGCCTGAACGCCACTTCCCCCGTAGATCACCCCATTGACCGGAAGGCCATACGCCATGCAGTACATCCGCACCCCGGACGACCGTTTCGTGGACCTGCCCGACTACGCGTTCGAGCCGCACTACGCGGAGATCGACGATGCCGACGGCGGCACCCTGCGCGTCCACTACCTGGACGAGGGTCCGGCCGATGCCGACCCGGTGCTGCTGCTCCACGGCGAGCCTTCCTGGAGCTACCTGTACCGGCACATGATTCCGGTCCTCATCGAGGCCGGACACCGGGTGGTCGTGCCGGACCTCGTCGGCTTCGGTCGTAGCGACAAGCCGACCGAGCAGGCGGACTACACCTATGCCCGGCACGTCGAGTGGCTTGCCGCTCTCGTCATCGGTGAGCTGGACCTGCGGGCCATGACCCTGTTCTGCCAGGACTGGGGTGGCCTGCTGGGCCTTCGACTCGTGGCGGCCCAGCCGGATCGGTTCGCCCGGGTGGTGGTCGGCAATACCTTCCTGCCGACGGGACACGGCTCGCCCTCAGAGGCGTTCCTCGCATGGCAGGAGTTCTCCCAGGCCACGCCGGAGTTCAAGGTGGGGCGCATAGTGAGCGGGGGCTGCGTGAGGGACCTGGAGCCCGGCGAGGTGGCCGCCTACGACGCACCCTTCCCGGACGACTCCTACAAGGCCGGCGCGCGGATCTTCCCGACCCTCGTACCGACCAGCCTCGACGACCCGGAATCGGTACCCAACCAGGAGGCCTGGAAGGTACTCGAGGCGTTCGAGCGACCGTTCCTGTGTGCGTTCGGCGACGAGGACAAGATCACCGCCGGCAACGACGCTCCGTTCCGGGCGAAGGTGCCGGGCGCCGCAGGCCTGGAGCATCGGACGATGGTGGGTGGCGGCCACTTCCTGCAGGAGGACGTCGGCCCGGAGCTGGCAACGGTCATCGTGGATTTCATAGCCGCCACTGCCTGATAGGCCACCGCTGCCGCTGCCACGGAAATCATCGCTGCCGCTGGTTGGCGAACATGCGAGTCTGAGCCATGGGAAGTACCGCATTCGTCCAGGTCGACGCCTTCACCGATGTGCCTTTCGGGGGCAACCCGGCGGCTGTGATCGTCCTGGAGGGCCCGGCCGACGATGCATGGATGCAGTCGGTGGCCCTGGAGATGAACCTTTCGGAGACGGCGTTCTGTCACCCGTCGGCCGCCGTGGACGGGGAGTGGGACCTCCGCTGGTTCACACCCACGACCGAGGTGGACCTGTGCGGCCACGCCACCCTGGCTACGGCACATGTCCTCGCCAGCGAACACGGCGTGACCGGCGAGATGGCGCTTCACACGAGGTCCGGCCGCCTCGCCGCCGAGGTCGTGGAAGGCGGCATCCGATTGGACTTTCCAGCCGACGAGGTGACCCACGTGCCGGCCACCCCGGAGATGGCGACCGCCCTGGGCAGACAGGTGGTGGCTGCCGGACGGGGACTCACCGATCTGGTGGTCGAGCTTCGGTCGGCTTCGGATGTCCGATCCTGCATTCCGGACATGGGCCTCCTCGCCGGGCTGGCGGATCGGGGCGTGATCATCACCGCTGCGGCGGAGGTCGGGGCTGCGGCCGAGGTGGTGTCACGGGTCTTCGCTCCGAACGTCGGAATCCCTGAGGACCCCGTGACCGGTTCGGCCCACACGACCCTCGCTGTCTGGTGGGCACCGCGCCTGGGATCGGCGTTCCCTGCAGAACAGGTGTCGGCCCGGGGTGGCCGGATCCACGTCGAGCTGCTGGGCGATCGGGTGCACCTCACCGGCCGGGCTGTGACCGTGGCCCGTGGGATGCTGTTGGCATGAGCGACAGGACCCGGCTTCGGCGGAAGCCCGACCGGACGGTCGAGGACCGCGATGCCATCCACGCCGTGTTGGACGAGGGCCTGATGGCCCACGTCGGGCTGGTTACCGGTGAGGGAGACGACGCTCATCCTGTGGTCATACCGATGCTGTACGCACGTGACGGAGAGCATCTGCTGCTGCACGGGTCGCCGGCCAGTCGACTGCTGCGAACCGCCAGGGCCGGCGTCGACCTCTGTGTGACCGTGACCCTTCTCGACGCCCTGGTGCTGGCCCGGTCGGGACTGCACCACTCCATGAACTACCGCTCGGTCGTGGTCATGGGTCGGGCCACCGAGATCACCGACCATGCCGCCAAGGTGGCCGCCCTGGACCGCCTCGTGGAGCACACCATCCCCGGCAGGACCTCCCGGGTGCGAGTGGCCCACGACGCGGAGGTGAAGGGCACCATCGTGCTGACCCTGCCGCTCGCCGAATGTTCCATGAAGGTCCGGACCGGAGGACCGGTCGATGATCCTGAGGATCTTGACGAGCCTGCATGGGCGGGTCTGATCCCGATCGGCGTGGCCGTCGGGGCGCCCATTCCAGATCTCGGGGCGGCTGACGACCCGGTGCCCGGGCACGTGGCCTTCTGGGCCCGCGGGCCCGGCCAACTGAACGGCAGGCCCCCACCCGCTGGGGAAACGACCTGAGCATGGCCCTCGTCGGTGCGATCGACCAGGGGACCACCAGCACCCGGTTCATGGTGTTCGACCACTCCGGGCGGGTCGTGGCAGTGGCCCAGCGGCCGCATGCCCAGCACTTTGCCCAGCCCGGGTGGGTGGAGCACGATGCGCTGGAGATCCTGGGCAACACACTCGCTGTGGTCGACGAGGCCCTGACCGGCGCCGGCCTGACCGCCGCCGACCTGGTCGCCGTGGGCATTGCCAACCAGCGGGAGACCACCGTCGTCTGGGACCGGGCAACCGGCGAACCGGTGCACAATGCGATTGTCTGGCAGGACACCAGGACCGCTGGGATCATCGACCGGTTGGCCGGCGATGCCGGTCCGGACCGGTTCCGGGCAACCACCGGCCTGCCGCTGGCCACCTACTTCGCCGGACCGAAGATCGCCTGGATGCTCGACGAGGTTCCCGGCCTCCGGGAGCGGGCCGAGGCCGGCGATCTCTGCGCTGGCACCATCGATTCGTGGCTGCTCTGGAACCTCACAGGGGGAACCGGCGGCGGCAGGCACGCGACGGACGTCACCAACGCCTCGCGGACGCTGCTCATGGACCTTGAGACGCTCGACTGGGACCAGGCACTGGTTGCCGAGATGGGCATCCCGGCGTCGATGCTTCCAGAGGTCGTGCCCTCCATCGGCCGGCTGGGCACAGGCACCGGGCCGCTGGACGGTGTGCCCATCTCGGGCATCCTGGGCGACCAGCAGGCGGCCCTCTTCGGGCAGGGCTGCCACTCGGCGGGGGAGGCCAAGAACACCTACGGCACCGGCTGCTTCCTGCTCATGAACACCGGCACTCAGAAGGTGCCGTCCACGAACGGGCTGCTCACGACGGTTGCATGCCAGGTGGAGGGCGAGCCGGCCACCTATGCACTGGAGGGTTCGGTTGCCATGGCCGGGGCTACCGTGCAGTGGCTCCGTGACCAGATGGGCCTCATCGCCGACGCTGCGGACGTGGAGGCCCTGGCCCGCACGGTCGACGACAATGGCGACGTCTACCTGGTGCCGGCATTCTCAGGCCTGTTCGCACCCCACTGGAGATCGGATGCACGCGGCGTGATCGTGGGCCTCACCCGCTTCGCCAACAGGGGACACATCGCGAGGGCGGCACTCGAGTCAACGGCCTTCCAGGCTGCCGAGCAGCTCGACGCCATGCGGGCCGATAGCGGCGTGGACCTGGCCGAGCTGCGGGTGGACGGGGGCATGGTGGGAAACGACCTCCTGATGCAGTTCCAGGCAGACCTGCTGGGCGTGGACGTGGTCCGACCTGTGGTTGCCGAGACCACAGCGCTGGGTGCCGCCTACGCAGCAGGTCTGGCGGAGGGATTCTGGGAGGACCTTGGCGACGTCCGGGCCAACTGGCAGGAGGGGCGCCGTTGGGAGCCCGCCATGGGCACCGAACAGCGGGACCACCTCACGGAGCGCTGGAGGATGGCCGTGGAACGCACCATGGATTGGGTCTGATGGTCGATCCGGACGCCTACGCCGGTACCGCCAACGGTGACTACGAGCCGCCGGTCCCGATCCGGACCCCACCCATCTGGGCATGGCCACCCCGACCTGTCGCCGCCCTGCGCTGGTTCGTCGGCAGCCTGCTCTATCCGTGGGTCGGCTTCTACCTGGTCCTCTCCATCGTTATCTGGAGGTGGCTGCTGCCATCCGAGGAGACCATGGCGACCCTGCGGGCCGGGTGGATCCTCCAGATCTGGATCCGCAACCTGGCACTGCTCCTGCTCGTGGCCGGCGGGCTGCACTGGTCGCTGCACATGCGGCGTCGCCAGGACCGGGACTTCAAGTTCAACGGCCGATGGCCGGCGGAGAGCCGGAAGTTCCTGTGGCGCAGCCAGGTACGGGACAACATGTTCTGGACCCTGGTGAGCGGGGGATTCTTCTGGACCGCCTACGAGTCACTCACCCACTGGGCGTACGCCAGCGGGCTCGTCGGGCGCCCCGACTGGGCGTCGAACCCTGTCTACGTCTTCCTCATGGCAACGCTCGGGGTGGTGCTCTGGTCAACCGCCCACTTCTGGGCCAACCACCGGCTCCTCCACTGGAGGCCGCTCTACCGGATCGCCCACGAGCTGCACCACAGGAACGTGAACCCCGGGCCGTGGAGCGGGATCTCGATGCATCCGCTGGAACACCTCATCTACTTCTCGAGCTTCCTGCTCTGGTGGGTGGTGCCCGTGCACCCGATCGTGATCCTGATGTGCGGCATGTACCAGGGGCCGGGACCGGCACCATCCCACTCGGGCTTCGAACGGGTCCGCCTCGTCGGCCGGTGGGAGATCCCTGCGGGTGACCTGTTCCACCAGCTACACCACCGCTACTTCGAGGTCAACTACGGCAATACCCAGGCACCCATCGACAAGCTGACCGGAACCTGGCACGACGGGACCAGGGAGGCCCAGGAGCGCCTCAAGGGTCGCCGCCGCGCCGACCAGGTGGCCTGAGGCGCGGGACTGGTGGCCCGACCTGAGGTGGGGTACCGATAGCCCGGCCCCAAAGATGGGTCTCCGGTTACGAGAAGAGAGCCGATCTGGGCCACGCTCAGGCCATGACGGAACCAGCGACAACCCAGGGTGACCAGGTCATCGGTCGCAGCACCAGCGAGTCCACCCCATGGTGGCCCGAGCCCGTCCTGCCGGCCACCGGCACGCCGAACGTGGTCGTGGTGCTCCTCGACGACACCGGTTTCGCCCACCTGGGTTGCTACGGCGGGCTGGTCGACACACCCAACTACGACCGCCTGGCCGAGCGGGGCCTTCGCTATACGAACTTCCACACGACGGCGCTCTGCTCGCCCACGCGGGCCTGCCTCCTGACGGGTCGCAACCACCACTCGGTGGGCATGCGGGGCCTGTCCAACTTCGACACCGGCTATCCCAACATGCGGGGCCGCATAGCGCGCTCCGCCGGGACCATGGCCGAGATGCTGCGCGGGGATGGCTTCGCCACGTGGGCCGTGGGCAAGTGGCACCTCGCCCCCATGCGGGAGGCCTCGGCGGTGGGCCCCTTCGGGGACTGGCCCCTCCAGAGGGGCTTCGACCGCTACTACGGCTTCATGCAGGGCGAGACCGACCAGTTCCACCCGGAGCTGTACGAGGACAATCGCCTGGTCGACCAGCCCAGCACCCCCGCCGAGGGCTACCACGTCACCGAGGACCTCCTCGACCACGCCATCGACCTTGTCCGTACCCAGCACACGATGGTGCCCGAACGACCGTTCTTCCTGTACCTGGCCTTCGGGGCCACCCACGCCCCCCACCAGGCGCCCGACGACTACCTGGCGAAGTGGCGTGGACGATTCGACGAGGGCTGGGACGTAGCGCGCCAGCGGGTCTACGAACGCCAGCTGGAGATGGGGGTCATCCCACCCGGCACCCAGCTGGCCCCCCGGAATCCGGGAGTCGAGGCCTGGGCCGACCTCTCGACCGACGAGCAGGCGGTGGCGTGTCGCCTCCAGGAGGCCTTCGCCGCGATGCTCGACCACACCGACGCCCAGCTGGGTCGCCTGCTGGACACCCTCGACGACCTGGGCATCACCGAGGACACCATCGTGGTGGCGCTCAGCGACAACGGCGCCTCCCAGGAGGGTCGGGCCCTCGGAGTGCTGGACTCGTTCCGCCACTTCAACGACGTCGACCAGCCCCTGGAGGAGGCCATGGAACGGCTGGACGACATCGGGACCCGGACCAGCAGCACCAACTATCCATGGGGCTGGGCACAGGTCGGCAACACGCCCGGCAAGCGCTACAAGCAGAACACCCACTCCGGCGGAATCCGGGATCCGCTGATCATCTCGTGGCCCGGCGGTATCGACACCGCTACCCAGGGCCAGCTGCGCACCCAGTTCCACCACGTGATCGACCTGGCGCCCACCCTCCTGGAGTTGGTGGGGGTCACCGCCCCCGACGAGATCGCCGGGATCGCCCAGCAGCCCATCGAGGGCACCAGCCTCTCCTACACCTTCCAGCCTGCTGCCGAGGACGCAGTCGCCGTCCCGACACGCAAGGAACGGCAGTACTTCGAGATGTTCGGCCATCGGGCCATCTGGGCTGACGGCTGGAAGGCGGTGGCCTTCCACCGGCCGGAGACGTCGCTGGAGGACGACGTGTGGGAGCTGTACCACCTCGACGAGGACTTCTCGGAGTGCGATGACCTGGCCACCGCCCAACCCGAGCGACTGGCGGACCTGGTCGAGATGTTCTGGGAGGAGGCGGAGCGGTACCAGGTGCTGCCGATCATGGATCGGTCCAAGGCGCTGTTCGCCGGCCACCACACGGCCGGCACCCCCCGGGCGCGCGACCGGTTCGTGTACCTACCGCCCACGCCACGGGTTCCGATGGATTCCGCTCCGGCCCTGGGCTCCCGGAGCTGGACGATGCGATTCGAGTTGGAGAGGCCGGTGGGGGACGAAGTCGGTGTGCTGCTGGGATTCGGCACCGTGAACTGCGGCCTGGTGGTCTACGTGGACGACGACGGGCACCTCGTCTACGACCACAACGCCTACTCCCACCACACCGTGGCGCGATCACCGGAACCCGTCCCGGCCGGAGCCAGCGTCCTGGAGGTGCACCAGGACCGTGTGCGACGCGGCCCCGGGCGGGCCCGCCTGATGGTGGATGGCCGCCAGGTGGCCGAGTCCATGATCCCCCTGGTGCCGGTCATGGTCTCATCCGTCGGCATGGACATCGGTCGCAACCCGACAGGGGTGAGCGACGCCTATGAGGCGCCATTCCCGTTCACCGGCCACCTGGCCAGGGTGGAGATCGGAACCACCAGGGCGTTCCGTCCCGAAGAGGAGGCTGCCATGGAGCTGGCTGCCGCCGCCGAGATGCAGTGACGGACCGATGACCGGTAGCGATGCCCTGACCAGCCAGACCGTGGACCTTCTCCAGGCCATGATCCGCAACGCCTGCGTCAACGACGGCACACCCGAATCAGGTCAGGAGGTACGCAACGCCGACCTGCTGGAGGCCTATCTGGGGAATGCGGGACTGGACGTTGAGCGCTTCGAGCCGACGCCCGGGCGGACCTCGCTGGTGGCCCGCATCGAGGGCTCCGATCCGTCGGCGCCGTCGCTCTGCCTGATGGGCCACACCGACGTGGTGCCGGTCAACCCCGACGGTTGGAGCCGGGACCCGTTCGCAGGCGATCTGGTGGACGGCGAGGTCTGGGGCCGTGGAGCCGTTGACATGCTGAACCTGACCGCCAGCCAGGCGGTGGTGATGCGAACCCTGGCGGACAGCGGTTTTCGCCCCAGGGGCGACCTGATCTTCTTCGCCGTGGCTGATGAGGAGTCCGGGAGCCTCCACGGAGCGCGCTGGATGGCCGACAACGAAGCCGACGCCATCAGGGCCGACTACGTCCTGACCGAGAACGGCGGCCTCCACTCCGGCACGGAGGGCGCACCCGTCATCAGCGTGAACGTGGCCGAGAAGGGTGCCTCATGGAGGCGGCTGACGGTGCGGGGAACACCGGGGCACGGCTCTATGCCGTATAGGACCGACAACGCGCTCGTAAAGGCGGCCGCCGTGGTACAACGCCTCGCCGAGTACCAACCGCAGCCGAGGTTCCACGAACTCTGGCGGGCACAGGTCGAGTCGATGGGCCTGCCCGACGAAGCCCGTGACCAGCTCCTGGACGAGGATCGCGTGGACGGGTTCCTGGCGGACGTCCCACACGCTGGGACCGCCGGCCACCTGCACGCCTGCACGCACACGACCTTCTCGCCCAACGTGGGGGACGGACCCGGCAAGACCAACGTGATTCCCGACCGTGTGAGCATCGACGTGGACATCCGGACCATGCCCGGCGACCACACCGAGGAGGTGGCGGCCCACCTCCGGGAAGCCCTCGGTGACCTGGCCGACCACGTCGAGACCGAGGTGATCATGGACGACGCAGCGTCGTCCAGCCGGATCGACACGCCCCTCTGGGACGCACTGGAACGGGCCATCACGAAGCCGTTCCCGTCGGCACGGTTGAACCCGCAGTTCATCGTGGGCTTCACCGACGCCCGCGTCTACCGGGAGATGGGCGCGGTGGCCTATGGCGCGGGCCTGCTCAGCCCGTCGATCAGCGGTGGCGAGTTCTCCCGACGATTCCACGGCCACGACGAGCGCATAGACGTCGAGTCCCTCCGGCTCACCACCAACATGTACCTGGACGTCTGCAGGGACATGCTGGGATGAGTTCGCCCGAAGCGGCGGAGCCTGATCCGGAACCGTCCGTTCCTGCGGCAGCCGGGTTCCATCTCGACAGCGAGACCAGCCTCACGCCTCTGGGCGACGGTCGGTTCGGCGTGGACGTAAGCGACAACTGGAACATCGGGGACAACCCCAACGGGGGCTATCTCACCGCTATAGCCCTGGAGGGGATCCGGAGCCTGGGCCTGCACCAGGATCCGATGTCGGTCACGACCCACTACCTGAGACCCGGATCGGGGGGCCACCCCGGAGAGGTCCACACCTCGCTCGTTCGCTCCGGGCGAACGGTCACGACCGGCCGTGCCACTCTCATCCAGGACGGCACGCAACGCCTGGAGGTGGTGGCGGCTATGGGGGACCTTGGTGCCGTTCCAGGGGGCGGACACAGCCTCACGATCCCGCCGCCCGACATGCCGCCCGTCGAGGAGTGCGTAGAGCGCGACCTCCTGGAGCAGGGGGTCAAGCTGTTCATCTCCAGTCGGGTGGACCTCCGAGTGCATCCGGAGATGTCGATCGCCGGCGGGTCCGATCGGGCTGAGACACTCGCCTGGATTCGCTTCGTGGACGGGAGGCCCCCTGACACCATGGCGGCCGTCCTGTTCTCCGACGCATTCGCCCCGTCGATCTTCGCGCTGCTGGGCCGTGTCGGCTGGGTCCCGACCATCGAGCTGACCGTGCACGTGAGGGCAAGGCCGTCACCGGGCTGGATGCTGGGGAGGTTCGTGACCGAGGACCTGCGGGACGGTCGCATGGTGGAGGACGGGTGCATCTGGGATTCAGAGGGAACCCTCATAGCCCGTTCCCGTCAGTTGGCGATGCTGCTGCCCAGCCCCGTCGAAGGGGCATGAGCAGGCCGGAACTGTCTGGAACCGTCTGGTGCCAGAGCGGCATCGGAACTCTTCGGGCTGAGGTCGGCCCTCGGCCGGCCGGACCGCCGGTGGCTCGCAGTTGGCCAGCCGGGTCAGGCTCCAGACCACTCCGGGGGCCGCTTCTCGGCGAAGGCCCGGGGACCCTCCCTGGCATCATCTGAGGCGAAGACCCCGTCTCGCAGGGGGCCCTGAATGGCCCACAACTCCGCTTCGGTGCTGCCCTGTGTGGCACGGATGACCTGTTTGGAGGCGGCCACGGCCAGCGGAGCGTTCCGGGCGATGCGCTCGGCCAGCGACAGGGCCTCCTCGAGTGCACCGCCGGGCTCGGTCAGGCGGGCCACCAGGCCATGCTCGGCAGCCTCCTCGGCGGTGATGGGATCAGCGGTGATGGCCATCTCCATGGCCTTGCCGTAGCCGACCCGGCTGGGTAGTCGGAACAGCCCTCCACCGGCAGCCATCAGACCCACCCCCACCTCGGGAATACCCAGCTTCGAACCCCTGGCAGCCACCAGGAGGTCGCAGGACAGGGCCAGCTCCAGGCCACCGGCCAGGGCGAACCCCTCGATGGCGCAGATCAGGGGCTTCTCTGCGCCGGCTCGGATGAACTTGATCATCGGACCTATGTCCTCCCCGCGGGAGAAGGCCTTCAGGTCCATGCCGGCACAAAAACCCCTGCCGGCACCGGTGAGCACACCGGCGGTGAGGCCTGGATCCTCGTTCAGTTCCTGAATAGCGGACCAGAGCCCGTTGGACAGATCGCCGTTGATGGCGTTCATCGCCTTCGGCCTGTTCAGGGTGATTACGAGCACCCTGTCGAGGCGTTCGGTCAGTACCGCTGGCTGGTCGGGTTCGTTGGTTTCGCCCATGACTGGACTCCTATCGGGTCGGGGTTCCTACTTGGGCGGCATCCGGATGCCGCCGTCGACCCGGATCACCTCGCCGTTCATGTACGGGTTGGTGATGAGCTCCATCACCATGGAGGCCAGCTCCTCTCCCGAGCCGAGCCGACTCGGGAACAGGACCGACTGCCCCAGGTGCGCCTTGAAGGCATCTGCACGTTCGCCCTCGCCGTAGATGGGCGTGTCGATGAGGCCCGGAGCGATCGTGTTGACGCGGATGCCGGACACGGCCAGGTCCCTGGCTATGGGGAGCGTCATGCCTACGATCCCGCCCTTGGATGCCGAGTAGGCGGCCTGGCCGATCTGCCCGTCGAAAGCAGCCACCGAGGCCATGTTCACGATCGAGCCGCGCTGGCCATCCTCGTCGAGGGGCTCGGTGGAGGCCATGGCGCCGGCAGCCCGGCTGAGCATGTTGAAGGTGCCGATGAGGTTCACCCGGAGCACGAACTCGAACTTGGACAGGTCCATGGGCTGGTTGTCACGGTCGATGGTACGACCCGGGTGGCCTAGCCCTGCCGAGTTCACGAGGGCACGGAGCGGGCCCATCTCCGAGGCGGCCGCCACGACCGTGTCGGCGTCGTCCGTGCTGGATACGTCACAGCGGACGAACAGGCCGCCCAGCTCTGAGGCCACGGCCTGACCGCGCTCCTCGTTCAGGTCGGCGAGTACGACCCTGCTACCGGCGGCGGCCAGTTGACGGGCACTGGCCTCGCCGATGCCGGATGCGCCGCCGGTGACTATCGATGAGCTGCCTTCGAGGTTCATGCGAGGCATGTGGGGTTCTCCTGTTTGTTCTGAATCGGGCTGAATCGGGCTGGGTCGGGCTAGGTCGGTCTGGGCCGGTCTGGTCCGGCTCAGCCGTGGGGGAGCAGCACGGTGCGGGCTTCGGCGCCCGACTTGAGGGCATCGAAGGCTCCCTGGAGGCCGTCCAGGCCGGCAGTGTTGGACACCAGCTCGTCCAGCTTGAAGTTGCCCTTCAGGTAGAGGTCGGCCAGCAGGGGGAAGTCCGAGCGGGGCTTGCCGCCACCCGCTCGGATGCCCAGAAGATTCTTGTTCTGGTGCAGTGCCTGGAAGGGGTAGGTGACGGTGGCGGTCAGGTCGGGCACGCCCACGGCGCAGATGTTCCCGCCAGGCCGGACCATGGAGATGGCGTCGGCCAGCAGCTTCGTGCTACCCACCACCTCGAAGGCATGGTCGACACCACAGGTGCTGATCTCCTTGACCGCCTTGATCGAGTCGAAGTCATCGCCCTCGGCCAGGATGAAGTCCGTAGCCCCGAACTCGACGGCCATCCGCTCCTTGGACGCGACCCGGTCGATGGCGATTATCTGGGAGGCGCCACACAGGCGGGCCGCCTGGATCACGTTCAGGCCGACGCCCCCGGCGCCGATCACGACCACCGTGTCACCCAACTCCACCCGTGCCCGGTTGAACACGGCACCGGCGCCGGTCATCACGCCGCAGCCGATGAGTGCCGCCGAGGTGAGCGGCACCTCCTTCGGGATCGGAACCGCCTGGTTCTCGTGGACGATCGTCTCCTGGGAGAAGGCGCCCAGGTTGGCGAAGCCCCAGAGCTCGGTGTCGCCCTCTGTGTGGGTATGGCGGAGGCCTCCGAAGCCGCAGTTTCCGGGGTCACCGGCCTCGCAGGTCGGGCAGTGCCCGCAGTTGCCGAACGTGGAGAGGACCACGTGGTCCCCGACGGCGCAGTAGGTGACGGCCGAACCGATCTCGGCCACGACGCCGGCGGCCTCGTGGCCCGGCACCAGTGGGGTGGGCATGTAGTACTTGCCGTGGACGCAGCTCAGGTCGCTGCCACACACGCCGGCGGCCATGATCTCCACACGTACCTGTCGTGGACCCACGGCCGCGGCGTGCTCGAGGTTCTCGGACAGGCGGACGTGTTCCTCGCCATTGCCCTCCTGTATCAGCCCACGCATCGTGTATCGGCTCCCGTGTAGTCGGAGTCCGCTGTGAGGCGGACGGATGCATTGTCCACCCCGGCAGGCCGTCGGGCCAACGTGTGCGCTGGGTGGCCGAGGTCAGGAGTTCCAGTGGGCCACGAGGGCGTCCGCGGCCAGGTCGGGTCGTTCCATCATCCACCAGTGGCCGAGGCCCTCGAGGGGAGCCGTGTCGGCACCCATCAGGTCCGCTACATGGGTCGCCATCTCCGGGGTTCCCGCGTAGGGATCGGCGGTCGGGATGAGGACCAGACCGGGTGGGAGGGCCCCTCCCGCCAGCACCTCTCCGAGCTCCTGCATGGCTGGCTGTGCGGCCGATCGGTAGAGGCCCAGGATGCAGCGGGCCATGTCGGCGTCCATGGCATCGACTGCCGCCTCAGCGGCTTGCCTGCTCATACCGAGGGCGACCATTCTGGCGGCGTTCTCCTCACGATCGGCCGATCGCATGGCCTCCACCACCTGCTCGCCGATCTCCGGTGCCTGCCAGGCCAGCGCCATGTCATGCCATACGTAGTCCGGGTGCAGCAGCCCGACGCAGTCGGTGGACCAGGTCCGGAACAGGTCCGGGCGTGCGGCCAGGGCTCCGAAGACGTGGCCTGCGCCCCAGTCGTGGCCCACGACGTCCGCGGGGCCGCTGGACTCCACGATCGACTCCAGTTCCCGCACCAGCCAGTCGCGGTACTCGGATCTGGTGGCGCCCCAGCCGTCCGGGACGGGTGCACCGAACCCCGGGGGCGTCAGGAGGACCACCCCGTCCACGCCCCGATCGGCCAGCTCGCCTACGAGCTCGGACCAGATCGCATCTGTCTCCGGGTTTCCGTGTACGAACACGATTGTCATCGGGGCTCCGTTCGTCGTGGCCGGGTCGTTGTGGCCGGGTCGTTGTATCAGGTCTGGGTCGGCCTGCCCGGGCCGGCCCGCGCATGTGGGGTGGTTCTTCTCAGCCCCGGTCGGGTAGGTCGTATTCAGCCATGAAGTAGGGGGTGTCGGGATCGAATGTCGTGAGGGTCACCGGATTGGCGACCCGGCCGACCGGGCGTACCCCTGTGCCGGCAACGTCGGAGGCGTCGTCTCCCAGATCCAGCCTGGCGGCGTGGATGAGGGCGAGTAGTTCGGCCACCACCCCGGGATGCTCGTCGACCACGTCGTTCCGCTCGCCGATGTCGGCCTCCAGGTCGTAGAGCCTCACCCGTTCCTCGTTCCACTTGCGGACGTGGAGCTTCCAGCGCCCCAGGCGCACGGCCTCGATGTTGCCCCCCAGGATGTAGAAGAACGGGTTCGCTCCGGGGCCATCTCCGCCGGAGAGCAGCCCACCCAGGTCCCGTCCGTCCAGGGTCCGGTCGTCCGGTACGTCCACGGAGCACCACCCGGCGATCGTCGGGTACAGGTCCATGGCGTTGGCGACGTCGGAAACCACCCGGGCCGGCGGCACCGTGCCGGGCCATCTGACGATGCAGGGGACCCGCTGGCCGCCCTCCCACGTAGTGCCCTTGGAGGCCCGCAGCGGACCGTTGCTCCCGCCTCCTTCACGGATCAGGGCACCGTTGTCGCTGGTGAAGATGACCACGGTGTCCTCGTCGAGGCCGAGGGTCCTGAGCTCGGCCAACAGCACCTCGGTCGACCAGTCGATGCAGTGCACGGCAGCGCCGTAGCGGCCGTTGCTGGAGTCCCGGACGAAGCGGTCCTGCACGTAGATCGGCAGGTGGACGTACATGTGGGCCAGGTATAGGAAGAACGGCTTGTCCCGGTTGGCTCGGATGAAGGCGACGGCGTCCTCCACGTAGCGCTCGGTCAGGGCAGCCTGGTCGGGCTGCTGTTCGACCACGTCGGCATCCAGCATCAGGGGCAGTGGCGGCCGCTCTGCGAGCATCGGGGAATCCTTCGGAAGGGTGGTGCCGAGTCGGGCCATGATCTCCCGGTAGGAGAGCCCATCCTCGGGCCGTGCCTGGCGACCCATGTCGTTGCTGTACGGCAGCCCGAACCAGCCATCGAAGCCGTGCCGGGTGGGTAGGAACTCGGGCTGGTCGCCGCAATGCCACTTGCCGATCAGCCGGGTGGCGTAGCCGGCGTCCTGGAGGAGCCGAGCGATGGTGATCTCGTCGGGGTGCAGCCCCTGGGCCTGGCCGGGGAACAGCACCGGGGCGTTGTCGATGCTCCGACCCCCGAAGCCGACTCGCAGCGGGTAGCTCCCGGTGAGCATGGCGGCCCGACTGGGCGAGCAGACCGGTGACGCCATGTAGAAGTCGGTGAACCGGACCCCCTCGCCGGCCATCTGGTCCAGGGCGGGGGTGCGGTGCTGGGTGGACCCGTAACAACCCAGGTCGCCGTAGCCCAGGTCGTCGCAGTTGATGAGGATGACGTTCGGTCGACGGGACATTGTTCCTCCGGGGTCGAGGTGATTGTGGCGGTTGGAGGCATCGGCAGTCCAGTTGGAACCGGGCCGTCAGATTCCTCTCTGAACCGGGACCTGACGTCGGGTCAGGTCATCGGACCGGGTCGGGGGTACGGTCCCCGTATGAGCGACGATTCTCCGCAGGGACCCAGCCAGAAGGTCGAGATGGAGTGGGAGACCCCATCCCACGATGAGATCATCGAGATCTCGAGGGGCCATGTCATGGGCCTTGAGGCGTCCGACGACGAGGCGGTCTGGTGTGTCGCCGGCATGCACCACGTCCTGCTCCACACAGTCGGGCGCCGGTCCGGCAACGAGCACAAGGTGGCGTTGCCGTTCTGGCGCGATGCCGAAGGGCACCGCATCGTGGTCGGGTCCTTCGCCGGGGCGACCCGGGATCCGTCATGGGTCCTGAACCTGCGGGACAGGACGGCCAACCCCAGGGTCCGGGTTCGGATCCAGGGAGGCATGTTCTGGTCGGAGCATGAGGTCCTGGACGCCGGGCCGGAGCGCGACGCCCTGTGGGCAGCGATGCTGGAGGACCGGGCCTGGTACGCCGACTACCAGGCGAAGACCGAACGGGTGATACCCCTCGTGCGGCTGGCTGAGACCGAGGCCATCACCGACTGAGGCCGGCTGCTCGGGACGGCTTGCCGAAAGAGGTGGACCCACCTGCCCGGGACGGGTTCCCGGAGGTGGCGGGCCCTTTCAGGCCAGGCGCCCGATTGACATTCGCAGCGGCGACGGCGGTGGGTCGTCGCCCTCGGGGTCGAAGAACGGACGGTCACCCTGCACCGTCACCCGGTGGCCGCAGCGCTCGTCCGGCCAGTAGTCCCAGATGGCGAAGTGCTGGACCCGACGGTTGTCCCACAGCGCCACGTCGTTGCGGTTCCAGCGAAGCCGGATTTGGAACTCCGGTCGAGCGCAGTGGGCGTGCAGTCGCGACAGCAGGTCGTTGCCCTCTCCTTCGTCCAGGCCCTCGATGCCGACGGTGAACGACGGGTTCACGAAGAGGCACCGCCGGCCCGTCTCCGGATGGGTTCGGACCACGGGGTGGACCGTCTCGGGATAGGTGGTGCCCTCGTCCTCGGCACCCCGATCCGCATAGCGCCCGCGGTAGACGTGCTCCGAGGCGTGGTGGGCCGAGAGGCCGCAGAGGCGGTGCCGCAACTCCGGTTCGAGGGTGGCGTAGGCGGCCTCCATGTCGGCGAAGAGGGTGTCTCCGCCACCTCCCTCCGGAAGCACGTGGACCTGTAGCAGGGTCGCCGATGGTGGCCGCTCGTCGCAGGAGACGTCGGAGTGCCAACCGTTGCCGTTGGAGATCGGGGAGTCGCGGTGGGTCCTGATGAGGAACACCGCTGGGTTCTCGTGCTCGGCCGGCGCCGCCGGATGCCCGTGGAGTGGCCCCAGCCGAAGGGCGAAGTCAACCTGGACGTCGGGAGCCATCGCGCCCTGCTCCCGGAACACCAGGACACCATGGTCCAGGAACGCCTCGTGGAGGATGGCGAACGTGGAGTCGTCCATGCCCTCGGACAGGTCGACTCCGTGCACCTCGGCACCCAGGATCGGGGTGATGGGCGTGATCGTGATCCTGCGGGTCATGGGAGCCCGGCTCCGGCGTGCTCCACGGTGGTGGTCCAGATGCAGCCCTCACCGGTGCCGGCCCGGTCGGCTCCTGCGCCCGGTGCGGTGAGGATGAACAGGGTCCGACCGTCGTCGCCTCCCAGCATGCAGGCGTAGGCAGGTTGGGGCGTGGGCAGGCGGTCGGTGATGGTGCCGCCCTCCAGGACCCGTATGACGCCGGAGCCGGCAGCGTCGGCGAACCAGATGCCTCCGGCGGAGTCGAGGGTGCAACCGTCGGGGGCGGTGCCCGGTACGTCCGCCCATTCCCTGCGGTTACCGGGTCGCCCATCGGGGCCAAGGTCGAACGCCGTGTACCTGGCGCCGAACGTCTCGCCGACTATGAGGGTGCCGCCATCGGGCGTGATGACCGAGCCGTTCGGGAAGAGGAGGTCCCCGGGTCCGGCCCCCACCGAGCCGTCCGGCCGGACGATGGCGAGGGTCGCAGCCATGGGGTGCCCACGGTCGTGTTCGATGTCCCAGCCGAAATTGCCCACGTAGGCGGTTCCATCGGCGGCCACGACCATGTCGTTGCAGTGCCAGCTGGCGATCTCCGAGAGGTCCGCGTGGACCGTGGCCTTGCCGTCGTCGAAGCGCAGCACCTGCCGGGCGATCATGGCTACGACCAGGAGCGATCCATCCGGCATCCAGCCCAGGCCGGACGGCTGCTCGTCACCCAGCTCGTGCATGGTCTGGCGCTCACCTTCCGCCGATACCGCGTAGATGCGGTGCTGGTAGAAGTCCGAGTACCAGAGACGACCGTCGTGCCAGCGGGGCCCTTCCCCGAAGTCGAGGCCGTCTACCAGCAGTTCGAGTCCTGACACCGTGACCTCCGGGTAGCTCAGCGTTGACGCGACCCGTGCAGGCCGGCTGTAGCGACGTTACGGGCCGTGGCAGTGGTGGGAGAAGGTGGGCCCGACGATCAGATGTCCAGGCCGAGGCGCCGGCGGTCCCTCGTCGAGAGGTACCCGATGATCCCGCCGATGTCGGCAAGGGCCACGACCGTTTCTGCATCGTCGACTATGGAGTCGTGCCTGAGCCCGGCTATCCCACCGTCCAGGAGCCTGGAGCCACGATCCCGGGTGTTCTGGCTGAAGACGGCGCGGACCGTCACCGTGTGTGGGCCGACCGAGACGATGGCGACGGGTCGACGCTTGGCCTCGGTGCCTGCGTCCGTCCCACCGGGGCGATCGGTGAACCGGACCCGGGCGATGACGACGGTTCCGGGCTCCAGGTCGCGGTCGGGCGGCGGCTCGAACGGCTCCCCGTTGAGGAGGAGGGGAGCGGGCTCGGGTTCGACAGAGCGGACCGGAGCGACGAGGCGATGGCCACCCGGAGTCCGCTGGACCGGTCGGAGCAGGACCGCACCGTTCTCCCACTCGGGGTCGACGAGGTCGGCAGGTGCCGTGGAGTATCCACCCGAACCGTCCTTCAGCCTCCAGTGCCAGCGACCTTCCGGGTCGGGCCCCGACACGACTATCTCGACAAGGGTGGCTGCCATGTTCCAAGTGTCCCACCGCCGTGTGACGGTCGCTCGGCGCATGCGCCTAACGTCCACCCGAATGGGCTTCAGGTCGCTCTCGCCGCACGTCTGGCCGATCTACGCGCCATGGATGGCGGCCAGCCTCGGCATGAGCATCCTGCTCGTGGCGCTCCCCATATGGCTGCTGAGCGGGGGCCACGGCTATGTGGTGACCAGCGTGGTGGCCGGAGCCGGCGGCGCCGGTGCGGCCGGCGGCGCACTCATCGTCGGACGACTGGTGGATCGGTCCGGTCCGGCCCGGGTGGCGTGCGGCTCCCTCCTCCTCATGATCCTGGCCTCGGCCACCATGGCCATCCTCGGGGACGTGGTGGCCCTGGGACTCGGGCACCTGGCCTTCGGCGTGGGCTCGATCGGCGTGATGCTCTCCCGGCAGGCCGACCTGACCCGACGCGTTCCCGTCTGGCTGCGTGGCCGGGCGATGTCGATGATGGGTGGCTCCATGCGCCTCTCGGTCCTGGTCGGCACCGCCTGCGGTGGGGTACTGGTCGATGTGGTGGGAGGCCGGTGGACGATCGCAACAGCCGGCCTCGGCGCGGCCATCGGACTTCCAGCCGTCATCCCGACCGTCCGTAGGCCGGAGCGGGAGGTGGCGCCGAGAGGTGCGGGTGGCCCGGGTCTGGGGTCCGTGGTCCGCACGCATCGTCGACCCCTGATGGCCGTCGGAGTGTTCGGAGCACTTGCGATGGCGGCACGGGAGGGGCGGATGGTCCTCCTCCCGCTGGTCGGGGTGGGCCTCGGCCTGCGGCCCTCGGCTGTAGGCGTCCTGGTGGCTGCCGGGTACGCGGCTGACCTGCTGCTCTTTCCGGTGTCGGGGTACGTGATGGACCGCCTCGGGCGTCTTGCTGCGATGGTTCCCGCGTACGGCCTGTTGGCGATCGGGCTCCTCCTCCTGTCCGCGGCGGATTCCCCGACCGCCGTGCTGGTGGCCGGCCTGGTCATGGGGGTGGGAAACGGCCTCAGCTCGGGCTCCCTGTTCACCCTCGGTAGCGATGTGGCGCCGGAGGAGGGAACCGCCTCGTTCCTGGCAGCCATCTCGCTCCTGACCGACTCTGGTCGGATCGTGGGCCCCCTGCTGGTCGGCGTGGTCGCCGGTGCCGGTGGCCTGGGACCGGCGGCGGTGGCCCTGGCGGTGGTGATGGCCGCTGGCGTGACCTGGCTCCTGCTGGTGGTCGGCGAGACGTCCGATCGTGCGATGGATGCCGGAGCGGATCACCGGGGGCCTAGGTTCCGACCCGTGACGCGAGCCATCACGCCCGATCAGGGTGCCTGAGCGATGACAACCGGTGCCTTCACCGCGACGGGCGGGGTCTGAGCATGGGTCGTTCGGTCCTGGTGGCGGGCGGTGGCATTGGTGGTTTGAGCGCTGCCCTGTGCCTGCACCGGGCGGGCCACGAGGTGACGGTGTTCGAGACGGTGTCGGAGCCCCGAGAGCTGGGTGTCGGCATCAACCTTCTGCCCCATTCGGTCCGGGTGCTCCATGATCTGGGCCTGGAGGATGAGCTGGCTGCGGCCGCGGTGGCCACCTCGGAGCTGCGGTTCTGCTCCGACGATGGCGTCATGATCTGGTCCGAGCCTCGGGGGTTGGCTGCCGGAAACCCCTGGCCGCAGTACTCGATGCACCGCGGTCGCCTCCAGATGGTGCTCCTTGAGGCAGTCCGCCGGGCCCTGGGATCCGATCGGGTCCTGACCGGCCACCACCTGGATGGCTTCGAGCAGGATGCTGACCGGGTGGTGGCGCGCTTCGTGGACCGCCGATCGGGGACGGCGGTGGGGGAGTACGAGGGGGAGGTCCTGGTGGGTGCTGACGGCCTCCACTCAGTGCTCCGGCGATCGTTCGTGCATGACGAGGGGCCGCCCCGTTACTCAGGCCTGGTCCTGTGGCGGGGTGCCGTGGAGGCCCCACCCTTCCTGGACGGTCGAACCATGTTCATGGCCGGCCACGACCTTCAGAAGGCTGTCGTGTACCCGATCCGTGGGCCGCTGGAGCCGGGTGGCACGGTGCTTACGAACTGGGTGGCGGAGCGGCCCGTGGACCTCGACGTGGCCACCGCCGACTGGAACGCAGCGGTGGACCCTGGCGAGATCGCCCCGTGGTTCGCCGACTGGGACTTCGGCTGGATCCATGTGGGCGAGCTCCTGGCGTCGACGGAGGTGGCCTACGAGTTCCCGATGGTGGACCGTGACCCGCTGGACCGGTGGTCGGACGGGCGCGTGACCCTGTTGGGTGACGCAGCCCATCCGATGCGCCCCAACGGGAGCAACGGCGCCAGCCAGGCCATTCTGGACGGCGAGGCACTGGCCGATGCCCTGTCGGCCGACATGGGGGTTCCAGCCGCCCTGGAGGCCTATGAGGCGGCCCGCCTGGAGTCGACCAGCAGGCTCGTCCTGGCCAACAGGCAGGCGGGACCCGAGCGCGTCATGCAGTGGGTGGAGGATCGTTGTGACCGCACCTGCCGGGGTCAACACACCTGTGTGCCCACCGGCGACCTGGAGCGCGAGGCGAACGCCTACAAACAGTTGGCAGGCTTCGACCTGGCCACCCTGCAGGCCCTCTCCCGTGACCAGCAGGATGCCTGAGCCGCCATCCGGCGACCACCCGGGAGCACTTCGAGGATCTGGATCACGGTCTCCTGCACCGCCTGGAACCTGACCAGCACCACCTACCCACCCCCTACACGGGAGCCAACCATGCCGTACGTGATCCACGCCCTGGACCGGAGCGATGCCGGAGACCTCCGGGCCCGCACCAGACCGGAGCACCTCGCCTACGTCGGGGACTTCGACCTCCTCTATGGGGGACCGCTGCTGGCCGACGACGGCGCCATGTGCGGGTCGCTCATAGTCCTTGATGTCGAGTCCCGGAAGGCTGCCGAGGAGTTCGCTGCGGGGGACCCCTATGCCCTGGCAGGGCTGTTCGAGAGGGTCGCGATCACGGGCTTCAGGCCCGTCCTGGGAACCTGAGGCTCGTCCTGGGAACCAGGGCCCGGCGTGGGCACCTGAGGCCAGCCGGGTCGGGTTCGTCGGTCAGTCGAGGCCGGCCAGGAACTCCAGCATGGCCGGGTTTACCAGATCGGGTGCCTCGAGGTTGCTGGCGTGGCCGGCGCCCGGAACCACCACGAAGGTGGACGGCCCCGACATCGAGTCCGAGACCCGCTGGCCCCGCTCGACCGGAATCGCCACGTCGGCGTCACCGTGGAACACGATGCTGGGGCACGTGATCTCGCCGAGGCGATCCAGGATGTCGTCCCGCTCGAAGAGGCACTCCTTGGCCCCAAGCCAGGCGCCGATCGGTTTGGCAGTCCACTTGCCCCGCCAGTAGCGGACATCGGCGAAGCCCGGACCGAACAGGGTCATCGCGAGCACGTCGCCGACCTCGCCGGTCAGGCCCATTGCGATGGCGGCGTCGAACAGCGCCTGGAACTGCGCCCGGTCCTCGTCGGAATAGACCTCGGCCTCGGTGTCCACCAGGACCAGGGCCCGCACCCGCTCCGGCGTGGCGAGGGCGGCCCTCATGGAGAGGAAGCCCCCCTGGGACATTCCGCCGAGGACCGCTTGGTCGATACCCAGATGGTCCATCAGGGCGACCACGTCAGCGGCCAGGTCCCAGTAGTCAAAGGGCTCCGTGTGGGTGGTCTGGCCCCAGGAACGCTCGTCGTAGGTGACGACCCGCCAACCGGCCCCGACCAGTGGGTCGATCTGGTGGATCCACATCTCATGACCCATTCCGAACCCGTGGCTGAGGATGATGGCCGGCCCGTCGCCTCCGGTGTCCTGGTAGTGGATGTTCTGGCCGTTCACTTCGGCGAAGGGCATGGGGCTCTCCTGTTGTTGGGTGTGGGCGTGGGTCGGGATGTGCCGGGGACGGTAGTGCCGGTGGCCCCCGCAGGGGAATCGGCCGGGGGAGCGCTCAATTCCCATGTACCTTGCCAGCAAGATAGAATTGAGCTAGCCTCAGACCATGGCCACAGCGACCCTCGGGCTCCTCCTGACACGCCTCGGGCGATTGAACGAGCAGTTCCTCGCCGACCACCACCGTCGGCACCACTGCACCTCTGCGGAGGCAGCCGTCCTGATGCTCCTGGCCAACCACGACGCCGATGCCATCAGCCCGACCCTGATCGGGGAGTGGATCGTCCAGACCTCGGGTGGCCTCACCGCCACGTTGCGACGCCTCGAGCGCCGGGGCTGGATCGAACGACGGCCCGACCCGACCGATGGACGAGGTCGCCTCGTGGCCCTCACAGTGGCCGGAGCCAGCGCCCACGACGCCCAGTTCGAGGACCTCTTGGGCCGCTACGAGCTGGTCTTCGCCGGGGTGGACGATGACGCCGGCCTCTCCGCGGTGCGTGACCTCATGCGGGGCTTTGAGCGACTGGAGGGCATCGCCTCGAGCGCATGGTGGCGGCACCGCACCGACCGGAGCGCGACGGGTATCGCCACGACCACCATGACGGATGCCGCTAAAGAGCCGGAGAAGGCGAGACCATGACCAACACCACGACCACCATGACGGATGCCGCTAAAGAGCCGGAGAAGGCGAGACCATGACCAACACCACGACCACCCGGCTACGACTCCGACGGCTGTCGGGACGCATCGGCGTCGAGGTCATGGACGCCGACCTGGGGCTCCTGCTGGACGATGAGGCTGCCCGCGCTGAACTCCATGCTGCGATGCTCGACCACCATGTGGTGGTCATGAGGAACCTCGATCCGACCCCGGAGCAGCACGTCTCCCTGGCTGGTGCGTTCGGCGAGCCGATCCAACCGGAGGACCACCTGCCGAAGCACCCCGACCACCCCCTCATCTGCCGCTTCGACAGCGCCGGTGGCTACAAGGCCGACAAGTGGCACACCGACGGGACCTTCCGGGACGTCATTCCCAGTGCCGCCGTGCTCTGCATGCGGACCTCGCCGGACAACGGTGGTGACACACTCTGGACGAACTGCTGTGCCGCCTACGAGGACCTCTCCAACGGCATGAAGGGGCTCCTCGAGGGCCGCAAGGCACTCCACGACCAGGGGCCTGACGCCAAGGCGGTGCATCCGGTGGTCGTGACGCATCCGGAGACCGGGCGCCGGATCCTCTTCGTGAACGACATCTTCACCCGGGGAATCATGAACCTTCCGCCCGAGGAGAGCCTGGCCATCCTCCCCTTTCTGCTCCGACACGTGACCCGACCGGAGTTCACCTACCGGCACAGTTGGGCCGAAGGCGACGTGGTGGCCTGGGACAACCGCAGCACCCAGCACTACGCCCTGTTCGACTTCGACGGCCAGCGGGTGGTCGAGCGCGTCCACCTGGCCGGCGGGCCGATGGCCGCCTGAGTCGGCCTGGAGCCCGGAGGAACCATGACCGTCGGCTATCACAACCCCTACCTGGCCGACAGCCAGAACCCGATCGCCCACGGCCGCTGTGACCAGCAGGACTGCACGACCATCGCCGGAGCGCTGCCCTCTGGCGGCCCCCATGCGGGGGAGGCCCTGGCATCCGAGGACGTACAGCACACATGGCTGGGTCCCGGGCACTTCGGCGGGCTCATATCGGGCGTGTACCCGGACGGGAGGCGGGTGATCTGGAGCAATGGTCGCGAGCGGCTGGTGAAGCTGGACTACGACACCCTCGAGGTGCTGGCCACCCTTGACGTGGGAGGCGGGGAGCCTTCCACGAGGGAGGACTGGGAGGCGGGTGTCGCCGGACTGGACGACCTCTCTGGGGATGAGGCGGTCGGCCACGCCGTGGACCTGGCCAGCCGCTTCATGACCGGCCTGGACGGCGTCTACGCCCTCCTGGATGTGAACCAGACCTTGTTCCTGGGCCGTAAGACCTGTGCAGTCGCCTACGCCGAGGTGGATCCGTCGGACCGCGGCTCTGCCATTGTCGAGGTGGCCCGCTGGGAGAAGCCTCCCGAGGTGGAGGGGTTCTTCGTCGGGGTGAACATCACCCCCGACGGTCGCCTGGTGCTCTCCACGGACCATGGGTGGCTGGTCAGTCTGGCCCGGGACTTCTCCGACCACGTGGCCATCCGGATACCGGGGGCCGCCGAACAGGCCGCCGGACACTGCGCCCGCATGGAGGCCGAGCGGGGCAACACCGGCTACGGCTGGGTCCGGACCAGCCTCTGCTGCGACGACTCCGGCGGGATCTACATCAGTTCGGTCGACCACACCCACCGGGTGGTCTGGACCGGTGATCGGTTCTCCCTGGACGAGGCCGATGGAGCATGGAGCGCCTCCTACAGCAACGGCACCGGGCGGGGCTCGGGCACCACACCGTCGCTCATGGGCTTCGGCCCCGACGAGGACAGGTTCGTCGTGATCGGCGATGGCGACGAGGTCGTGAACATCACGTTGTTCTGGCGCGATTCGATTCCTGAGGACTGGGAGCAGTTGCCCGGTGCTCCGTCGCGTCGCATCGCCGGAATGGGCCCGGCCAACATGGGCGATCCGAGCCTGCCTGCCATCCAGACCGAGCAGTCGATAACCGTGTCCGGCTACGGGGCCATGACCGTCAACAACGAGCCCGGCTCCCTCCCCGAGTGGCTTCCGGCCCGCGGGGCCCGTCTGCTCTGCTTCTTCCTCGGCCACCACGGGCGCTACACGCCGTTCGGCCTGCACAAGTACGAGTGGGATCCGGAGGCCCGGGAGTTCCGGGAGGCCTGGGTGAACACCGAGGTGAGCTCGCCAAACTCGGTGCCGTACGTCAGCCAGGGCTCCGACACCGTCTACACGTGCGGCACGCGCCACGGCCTCTGGACCATCGAGGCGCTGGACTGGACCACCGGCGAGGCCCGTGGACACTGGGTCCTCGGGGACTCCAGGTTCAACACCCTCGGAGGCGGTGTCCACCTGGACGAGGAGGGGCGGATCGTCTTCGGCAGCATCTTCGGCAAGACCCGGATCCTGCGCGCTCCGTGAGCCGACCCGGACGTTGCCGCACGGGTAGGGAAGCATCCGCTGACCCGTCAGGGCCCCGGCTGTATGGGTTGCCGGCATGGCTCGACGCCCCGGTAGGGGAATCACCCTGACTAGTTTGATCTGGCTGCCACGATCAGAGAGAGGCTCCCATGAGCATTCGATCCAGCTTCCTGCGCAACACCCTGCGGTGGTTCGTCCTGGGGTCGGACAACTCCCTGGAGAAGATGCGTACCGGCCTGGAGAGGTTCGGGCGGTTCACCAGGCGCAACGTGGCCGACTGGTCGGAGGTGACGGTCGGTGGTGTCCCCGCCATCCGGGTCACCCCGAGGTCTGAACCGTCCGGGCTGCACATCCTCTACCTGCACGGCGGCGCCTACAACATGGGCTCGCCGATGAGCCACCTGGGGCTGGTCTCCCAGATCGTCAGCCGCCTCGGTGCGACGGCCACGGTGATCGACTACCGGCTGGCGCCGGAGCACCCGTACCCGGCGGCTATCCAGGACTGCCTGGCCGCCTACCGGGCACTCCTAGCGGAGGTGGAGCCGAGCTCGCTTGTCGTGGCGGGGGACTCGGCCGGCGGTGGTGCCACGTTGGCCACCATGGTCGCCGCCCGGGACGCCGGAGATCCGCTCCCGGCCTGCCTCTACCTGCTCTCGCCGTGGACCGACCTGACGCTCTCCGGGGAGTCACACGAGACGAAGAGGTCGGTAGACCCGCTCATTCCCCGGGCCGGCATCGAGGGACACCTCAAGTTGATGGACGACATGGTCGACGGCTACAGGGGAACCCAGGATGCCGGCCACCCGGGCATCTCACCGCTCTTCGCCGACCTCACCGGCCTGCCGCCGATGCTGGTGCAGGTGGGTGCCGACGAGACGCTGCTATCGGACTCCACGATGCTGGCGGATCGCGCCGAGGCGGCCGGGGTGGAGGTGGACCTGGACGTGGCCGAAGGCATGTGGCACGTCTACCAATTCCTGGCCCCGATGCTTCCCGAGTCCCGGACGGCACTGGACCGGGCAGCCGCGTTCATCCTGGGCCGGACGGCCACGGAGAGCCAGCCCGACCCAACAGCGGTGGGCTGACCTGCCTCCGGTGGGCGTGTCCGGTTCGGACGGAAGCCACCCGGACCTCCTCGGGGTGTCCAGACGGTCCGGAACCGGTTACAACTAGGCCGTGGAACAGGCACCGGACCGGCGAGCCACGGCGCTCGACGCCCTGGATGGCGGAACCTTCGACGCCCTCGTGGTGGGCGGCGGGATCAACGGTGCCGTCTCGGCCCTGGCGCTTTCATCACATGGCCTACGGGTGGCAATGGTGGAACGCCACGACTTCGCATCGGGGACCAGCCAGGAGTCCTCCTGCATGGTGTGGGGTGGCTTCAAGTACCTGGAGAGCCGAGACCTGAAGCTGGTGGCCGACCTCTGCGACTCCCGGAACCGTCTCGCCAAGGCGTTCCCGACCCGGTTGGCCGAGACCCGGTTCCTGGCGGCCATGGACCACGGGGCGCCGTTCCCGCCCTGGTTCGCATCAATGGGGGCAGTTGCCTACTGGGGCCTGGGGAGGCTCGCCACCCAGCCGCCGCGGCACCGCTCCTCAGTCACCATCGAGCGCCTCGAGCCGGCGGTGGACACCTCGATGGTGCGCGGTGGCATCGAGTACTCCGACTACCTGCTGGTCGACAACGACGCCCGGTTCGTATCCGAGATGGCGCTGCAGTCCACCCGTCACGGGGCGGTCATCGCCAACAGGGTCGAGGTCCTGGCCGCCACGCATGCCACGGACGGCTGGCGGATCGGCCTGCGCGACCTCGTGGGAGGCCGGGACCTGGAGGTCACGGCGACCATGGTTGTGAACGCCGGTGGTCCGTACGTGCCCGATGTCGGACGGTTGACCGGGACGAAGACCGAGCATCGCCTGGTGTTCTCCAAGGGAATCCACCTCGTCGTGCCCCAGGTCACCGACTCGGGTCGGATCCTGGCCTTCTTCGACGACCACGAGCGCCTGTTCTACGTGCTGCCAATGGGGAAGAGGTCCGTCATCGGGACGACCGACACGCCGGTGGATGACCCGTCGGTGGCGGTCACCGAAGAGGACAAGGTGTTCCTGCTGGAGCAGATCAACGCACGCCTCGACCTGCCCCGTCCCCTCGGACACGAGGACGTCATCGCCGAGCGGTGCGGGGTCCGGACCCTCGTCGTGGAACCCGGCGCCGCCTCTGAGGGGCGGGATTGGACCGAACTCTCCCGGAAGCACGCCGTGGAGGCACACCGGGGACTCGGCGTGGTCACGATCCTGGGGGGCAAGCTCTCGGACTGCCTGAACGTCGGCGAGGAGGTCGTCGAAGCCGCCAGGTCCTGCGGTCTGAAGCCGATAACGCCTCCCACGCGCTGGTACGGAGAACCCGGACGGACGGCCAGGCGACGCTTCACCGAGCGCTCAGCGAAGCTCGGCATGGATACAGGGGTGGCGGCCACCCTCTGGCGGAGGCAGGGCATGCGGGCCTTCCAGGCCCTGGACCTGGTGGGCGAGGACCGGACCCTCGGAGACCCCATGGGCGGCCTGATGCCGCTCACCGAAGCTGAGGTGAGGGTCATGGCGGACCACGAGCGGATCCTCGAACCCGAGGACTTCCTGAGGCGTCGCACGATGCTGGCCCAGGTGGAACGCGACGATGACCTCGCCGCCGATGATGCCGTGCAGCGGGCCCTGGGGATCCTGGGCGTCGCCTGAGGCTCCTGTAGAAACCTGGGATCCTGTCGACACGTTTGATCCCCCCCCTTCTCCGTGGGACGGTGGACTACTCGCCGGATCGGCCGGCGACATGACCAGAAGGACGGGATCCGATCATGAAGGTCTGGAATCGAGCCATGACACCCACCCCGGACAGGTTCACCGAGGCGGCTCCGCTGCTCCTCGATGCGCTTGCCCACGTCAACGAGAACTCAGCGTTCTCGTTCAACGCATGGATGTCTGTCCTGGGGCCGGCCGGCCTCGGAGTCTCAGCGCTCTGTGAGGACTTCGGTGCCCTCTCCGACGAGATGGCCCAGCGGGGCCAGGAGGACCAGGTGTTCCGAACCAAGGTGGCAGCCGCCGCCGCGTGCATGGCCGGCGTCCCTGAGGACTCGGTGTGGAACGTGGTGGGCGGAGCAGGTGACATGTCCGGGACGCCGAACATCGTCGGCATCCAGGAGAGCCGGTTCCAGTTCCATCAGCTGGCGGGAGCCGTTGCTTCTACGGTCGAAATGGTGGACTACATCCACAGCCTCGCCGGCACCCCGGCGTCGGTGAGCGTCAGCATCTGGGGGACAGGTCCCGCAGTCCGGGTCACGTTCGGTTACGAGTCGATCTCGGATATGGATCAGCGAGCTGCTGCCGCAGCGAGCGACCCTGGCTTACATGAGCGGCAGGCCGCATTTGCTGCATCGGTCGGGGATCCGATCGAGAGCAGTTCCTTGGTGCTCCGGCGCATCCTCTGACCATCTCCTGACGATTCGTCGGGCCGGGCACGCCACTGGGCTGGTCCAGCCCGGCAATCGTCGCGTCCGGGACCGTGCTGTGGGCGGCCATGGGCGAGACTGCCGGGGTGCAGCTCTTCCAACGCCGTCGATGGCTACAGGCAGATCATCTCGACGACGGGTTGGCGGCGTTCGTGTGCCAGCTGGCCTGGATCAACGATCAGACGGGCCTGGAGATGGCCGGCTGGCGGCTTGTCGATGAGGGCAGACCGGGCGCCATCCTGGCCACCACCACCTATGTGGACCACGCCTGGTTCCTGGCCGAGGTGGCCCGCCTCCAGACCTTGCCGGGTTACGGGCCGGTCAACGATGCCACAGCGGTGCTGACGGTCGGCGAGGATGCCTTCGAGCGTTGGGACAGCACGGCCGGGTTGCCGACAGGCTGGGCTCCCGGTGCGATGTTCTCCCAGGCCACGGTTCCGGAGGGCACACCGTCACGGTGCGAAGGGGCCACCCGTTGGACCAACGCCGAAGGTTCCGTGGGTCGGCTCGCCTGGGTGCTGGATGGCGAGTGGCCGGATGACTGCCCTACGGTCGACCCGGCTTCCGGGATCAGGTTGGAGGGTTGGGTCCGGATCCACTGACCGACCCGGGCCGTGGGTCGCTCAGGCCCCGATCCTCGTGTCGCCCTTGTACCAGGTGTCGTCGCTGGGCAGGGTGGCCCCGTCAGCCCCCGCCGCCGTCGGTGGGCCACGAGCCGTGACTGGGATGCCGTTCGTCCACCTCGCAGTCGTGCTGGTCGTGGTGGTGGTTCCAACCGGCCAGGGGATGCAGGACCCAGCGACCCACAGAGTGGGCGATCTCGCCTGAACGGGCCAGGATCGGTTGGAACGTGGACTGGTGTTCGACGGGCACGGCCTGGCGGACCCGCACCCGGTAGGCCATGTAGAGGGTCAGGATGGCCAGGCAGATGGCCAGGGACCAGAAGTAGGAGGCGGGCCCGAAGGCCTCGACGGCCAGGCCTATGGTGAGGGGGGCAGCCATCGCGCCGAAGCTGGAGGCCAGCACCAGGGTCGAGGCGGCAGCCACGCGCTTCTCCGGCGGCACCCAGTCATTGGCCAGTGCGATGAACTGCCCGTAGAGCGGGAACACGAACGCACCGAACGCCAGGTTCACGACGAGGATGAGAACGCTCGAGGCTGGGATGATCGCACCCAGGGCTGCCAGCCCACAGGAGATGGCGGCCACGATCATGATGACGGCCCGCCGTGGGTGGCGGTCCGAGAGTCGCCCCAGCGGGATCTGCAGGGTGATGGCACCTATGACAGCGGCAGATGTGAACAGTGTGATCCGACCGGCGCCCAGTCCTGACGCCGTCCCGTAGACGGCCGCCATGGACGTGGACGCCGCCTGGACGAACGAGCACAGCATGATGCCGACCACTGCGGCCGGAATGGTCCGGTAGAGCTCCCGGAGGGGCATCGACTCGCTGCTCGGGACGGGTGCCGCCGTCGAAGCCGAGAGGGTCACCGGCACGACCGCCAGCGAGATCAGGACCGAAGACAGCACGAACAGCTCGAAGCCGTCGGGGGACCCGAGGTTCAGGAGGAGCTGGCCGATGGCCGTCCCTCCCATCATGACCATCATGTAGGCGCCCAGGATGCTGCCCCGGGTCTCGTTGGTGGCCCGGTCGTTCAGCCAGCTCTCCAGGATCACGAACACGCCCGCATTGCACACGCCACCTACGAAGTAGACGGCTGCCCAGGTGGCCGGGAGCACCAGCACGGCGTTGATCAGCACGGCGGTGGACGCCGTGGAGGCCAGGGCTGCGAAGACCCGAATGTGGCCGACTGACGCCAGGGCCCTGGTGATGCCCTTTGCGCCCAGCAGGAACCCGGCGAAGTGGACGCCCATGACCATGCCCATGGAGCCCGCTCCGAAGCCCTCCGACTCGGCTCGCATAGGTAGGAGGATGCGCTGGAGGCCGTTACCTATCTGCAGGAGTAGGAACGCCAGGAACAGGGCCCAGACGCCGAGCAGCGACGAGATGGTGGAGGTTCGGCCCTTTCCGGCGGCGGCCGCCGAACCCGCGTCGGCCGCTCCACCGGCCGACGGGATGCTCACCGAAGGGTCCTCACGCCACGTCCCACGTGGTCGCCCGGAGAGACCGTGGAGTGGAGCGTGGCGAGGGCCAGTGCCCGTCCCAGCAGGGGTTCGGACATGGGTGCCACCCCGGGGCCGGTGGGGTGCTGGGCCACGTGGAGCATCATCGTCTCCTGTGTGGCCACCGGATCCGGGGAATCACCGACGAGCAGGTCGTGGTGGACGTGCAGGCGCTTCTCGTCGGCACCCAGCAGCAGGGTCGCTGCGTGGATCTCGGAACCCTCGTGTACCTCCCGGAGGAAGCGGATGCGGGTCTCGACCGTGTAGAAGGTCCCGTGGTTCTCCCGGTATTCACCATCGAAACCGAGGTGGTCCAGGAGGGCATCCGAGGCGTCGCCGAACGCCACCCCGTAGTACCCCTCGTTCAGGTGCCCGTTGTAGTCGATCCACGCCGGAGGCACGACGGTGCGCCAGATCCGGAGCGGTTGCGGTGATACTGCCATCGACCTGACCTCCACAGTCCGGCCGTCCCGTCATCGCCTCCGGAGAGGTGGTGGCGGTGGGGTGGTACCACCAGAGGTGGCGTTGACGCGCGCAATCTAGGTCCCTGTCGTGTCCCGGGGCAATCACCCTCCGGGGTCATGGGACACATGCGGCCCGCTGGTGGCTGCCTTGGCATGGTCCGAGGATTGCCTCGGGGATGGTGCCCGGAACGGGTGGGCGGTCAGCCGAGGGGCCCGGGCGGGAGGCTGGCTGGATCCAGGACCGCCAGTGCGCCCAGGTCGGGGGCTGGACACGGGCCGAACACGTCCTCAGCGGCGGCAGCCAGGGCGATCAGGGAGTGGTCGCCACCCAGCGGTCCGGAGAGCTGGATCCCGATGGGCAGGCCGTTGGCCGTGAACCCGGCCGGTAGCGACATGGATGGTCCACCCGGCACGGTTATCCGGGAACAGGAACGCATCCAGTGCGTGTAGTGGTCCAGTCGAACCCCGTCCACCTCGGAGATCCACTCCAGGCCGACAGGGAAGGGCGGAACCTGGCTCGTGGCGGAAATGAAGAGGTCGAACCTGCCCACGGAGAAGAAGCGGTCCCAGTTGGCCCTGAGGCGATCCTCGGCCTCGACCGCAGCGGTGATCCGGTCGGCACCCAGGGTCAGGCCGAGGCTGATCTCGTAGCGGGCCGTCGCCTTAACCCGCTCGTCGTCGGCCAGGTCGGCTGAGGTGAGCGCCATGAAGAGGCCGCGCAGGTCCTCGAAGCAGAGGTCGGCACCGGAGAGGTCGGGGCAGGCCTCCACGATGTCCCAACCTGCGTCGGCCAGGAGGTCGGCCGCCCGCTGGGTGGCGGCGCGTACCTCGGGGTCCAGGGGGAGGTCTCCCAGGTCGGGGGAGTAGGCCACCCGGGGCTTCCCGGGCGCAGGGGCGGCGGACACGGCGACGTCGGTCATGGCGCCCAGGAGGAGGGCCACGTCGGCCACGGTGCGTCCCAGTGGCCCCGACATCGGCATCCGGATCCTGGGGTCCCGAACCACGTCATGGGGTATGGAGCCCGAGGTGGGTCGGAAGCCGACCACGCCGTTGAAGGATCCGGGATTGCGTAGCGACCCGCCCAGGTCGGAACCGTCGGCAACCGATACCGATCCACAGGCCAGGGCCACGGCGGCCCCACCGCTGGAGCCTCCCGCGCTGAGACGGGGATCCCACGGGTTGCGGGTCAGGCCATGCACGGGGTTGAAGGTGTGGGAGCCCTTGCCGAACTCCGGTGTGTTGGTCTTCCCGACGGAAACGAGGCCACACCGGCGGAGGTGGGCGACGAGCGGGGCATCGGTGTCGGGTACGTGGTCTGCGAAGACAGGCGACCCGTAGGTGGTTCGCATTCCGGCCGTGTCCGAAAGGTCCTTGTGGGCGGTGACGAGCCCCCGCAGCGGGGCGCCTTCCAGCAGCATCGGGTCGTCGTCCAGGCGGCCCGCCAGCATCTCAGCGGCTTCCCAGTCGACGGTTGGGATGGCGTTCACCACCGGTTCTGTCAACTCGGCCCGCGTCCTGCAGGCGGCCAGGAGCTCGCGACACGATGCCCGGCCGGAGTCCAGCAGGGCCTTCTGTTGGGTGGCGGGAAAACCGGCGAGGTCCATCGCCGGGGCACCCTAGGACACCTCGAGGATGGACCCGTCGCCGCACGACGCCGTGGCGCCGGACCGGATGACCGTGGTGTGGCTAGTGCCCGTGCAGCTCCCAGCCAGCGGGGACCTGCACGCCGAACTCGGTGCAGGCATCGACCACGGCGACGAACAGGAACCTGCCGAAGGACCGCTCGCAGCCGATCAGGAACGACGTCTGGCCGCCCCGGTCGTCGCGGACGAGGTCGCAACCCACGCTGCCGACAGATGCCGAGAAGACGGCGCCGTTAGGGGTGAGCTCATCGCCCAGGTCCAGGTTGCAGATCTTGTTCAGCGCCGACGTGGCATTGGATCCGCTGATCCGCAGCATGGCCCGACCGTGGGTGATGTCGATGACGGTCACGAAGCCGTCGGTGGGAACCGTGGCGGAGATGGCAGCCGCCTGGCCGGCAGCGCCGTAGATGGTCCACTCGTCGGGCCGCGTCCCGCAGACCAACGTCCCGTCGGGGCGGCGCTGGCTCCTGCCGTAGGACACGCCCAGGGCCGCTGCGGCAGCCGTATCGGCAGCTGCCCGGACCTGGACCTTGGTCGTGGATGCGGCGTCGGCAACCGTCACGCTCCCATCGGGGGAGGTGAGCGGTCCGACGTCCACCGGGCTCTTGAAGCTGATCTCAGACACGCTGGCGTGCTCCTTCCGGATCCAGATGGGCGTGGTGCTCCTGGACGGTGGCGGTGACCCGCCTGCCGTCCGCGAGCAGCACGGTTACCGATGTGCCGGCGGCCGCCAGCGAGGGATGGACCTGCGCCAGGCAGATCGACCTTCCGAGGTTCGGCGACATCCGGCTGGATGTGATCCGCCCCAGGATCGTGTTCGTGTCACCGTCCACGATCTGAGATGCCTCCGTCGGGACGATCGTGGGATCGTCGGTCTGGAGGCCGACCAGGATGGGCAGGTCGTCCCTCTCGTAGGCGGCCCTCAGCTCGGGTAGGCCGATGGTGTCCGGCTTGTCCAGCTTCACGAGGCCACCCAGGCCGGCCGTCGGGGCCTTGCTCAGCCCGTCCGTGTCCTGGCCCACGATGTAGTGGCCCTTCTCGAGGCGCAGGATCCGCTGTGCCTCCACGCCGAACGGCGCACATCCCAGGTCCTCGCCCTGCTCCAGGAGGGTCTCCCAGACGTGGAGTGCGTGACCCGACGGGACGTGCAGCTCGTAGGAGAGCTCACCGGTGAAGCCGATCCGCCAGATGATGCAGTCGGCCACCCCGGCCACCGTGCCACGACGCACGCTGAAGTACGGGAAGGCATCGCCGGAAAGGTCGACTCCCTCCACGACGCGCTCCAGGAGCGTGCGGCAGCTCGGGCCGGCCACGTTGATGCTGGTGAGGCCGCCGGTGACGGCGGTGACGTGTACGTCCCACTCGGGGTGGGCCGTCTGCAGCCAGTCCTCCAGCATCTCCCAGATCGCTCCGGCACCCGAGGAGGTGCAGGTCATGAGCCAGTGGTCCTCGCTGAGGCGGGCGGTCACGCCGTCATCGGAGACGACGCCGTCCTCGGCCACCATCGCGCCGTAGCGAACCCTGCCGACCTCCAGCTTCGACCACCTGTTGACGTACACGAGCTCCAGGAGCTTCGAGACGTCCGGGCCGCGCAGGTCCAGCTTTCCGAGGGGGGTGACGTCGATCAGGCCGACGTTGTTCCTCACGTTGGCAGCCTCGGCCATTGCGTCGCCGTAGTGGTCCGGACGGACCCACTGGCCTGCCAGGAGCGGAGCGGCGCCATGGGCGTCGTGCCAGTCCTGGAGGGCGGAGCGACGCACGGGCTCGTGGATGCGACCGGCCAGCGCCCCCAGCGAGATGGGAGCGTAGGGCGGGCGCCAGACGGTGGTGCCGACCTCGGCCATGGTCACGCCGTTGGCCTCGGCCAGCACGGAGGCGGCGTTCACCGTCTCCAACTTGCCCTGGGACGGGCCCATGGTCACGGTGGTGTACCGCTTCATGAGCTCGATCGAGTCGAAGCCCTCCTTGGAGGCCTGGATGAGGTCCTTGGAGGACACGTCCTCCGAGAAGTCGACCATGCCGTGGGTTGAGCTGCGGTAGCACTCCGGATGCGGTGCCCGGGCCAGGGGCGTCCGGTTGTCGACCCGCTCGGCCGGCTTCTCCCATGTGGGCGTCGCCGCCCGGACGGTCTCTGACACGCGGTCGTGCCGGCGTCGCAGCGCACGGTTGGCCGCCAGCTCGCCGGTGGCCCGACCGTGGGCCGTCAACTCGGTGGTGGACCCGTCGCCGGTGATTCCACCGGTGGCCAGGATGTTGGCAGGCAGCGAGTTGGAGAAGTACCGGGCCGCCGTTGCGTCGTAGACGGGCCTGTCGCCCCCCATGTTCAGCAACGAGGTGGGCGCCGTCCAACCGGTGGCCGTCACGACCAGGTCGGCATCCAGCGTCCGTCCGTCGCTGACCGTGACCTTCGAGACACGGCCACCGCCCTCGACCGACACGATGGTCTCGCCCTTGCGGGCGTCCAGGACTGCGACGATCTCCACGCCGATCCGTTCCAGGTCGGCCACGGTGGCGTCACCCTCCGCGTTGGCGCTCAGGATCACCGCCCTGGTACCCGGCCGTACGGCCCACAGGTTGACGAGTCGACGAACCGCTCCGGAGAGCATGACGCCGGGGGTGTCGTTGCCGGCGAACACGTACGGACGCTCGATCAGCCCGGGGGCCACGACCAGTACGCCCGCCCGTGCCTTGACGAGGCGCTCGGGGGCAATGGCGTGGCTTCGCTGCATGATGGCGACCCAGTTGTGGTCGTAGCGACCGGTCACCGTGGAGTCCACGAGGACCTCGATTCCGGCGTGTGCCCGGCAGGCCGCTGCCAGCTCGGCAGCCTTCGCCCGCTGGTCGTCGTCGCCCCATCGGAGGTGGCCACCCAGGTCGCCGTACTGCTCGACCAGGAGGACCGATGCACCGGCGTCGGCGGCAGCCAGGGCCGCCCCCATCCCGGCAGGGCCGCCACCTGCGACGAGGACGTCCGGGTGGACGTACCGCTTGTCGTAGTCGCCGTGCGTGCTGGTCTTCCAGTGGATCTCGCCACCCGGGGCGAACTTCTTCAGGACCTTCTGGTACACGGGCCAGAGGAAGGCGGGACGCATGAAGGTCTTGTAGTAGAAGCCGGCTGAGAGGAACCGGCCGACCAGTTGGTTGACGGCACCCAGGTCGAACCGGAGGCTCGGCCACACGTTCTGGGAACTGATGACCATCCCGGCCTCGAGGCGGCGGCTGCCGGCCCGGACGTTCGGCTCGTCGCCGACCTGCACGAACAGGTTCGGATCCCAGTGGTCCGCCGTCAGGATTCCGCGCCGACGGTGGTACTTCATGCTGCGGGAGAACACGTCATCGCCGTAGGCGGCGATCGCCGAGGCGATGGTGTCACCCTCGTGGCCGGTCAGGGCCTTTCCATTCCAGGTGAAGGACAGGCTGGTGGACCTGTCGATCACCTCGCCCTGCTGGGCGGGGAGTCGGTTGCTCATGACGCCTCCTGACCGCGGATCTCGTTGGTCATGGTGTTGCGCTGGATGGTGAAGTAACGGCGGCATCCGCCCCGGCAGTACCAGGTCTCGGAGACCCAGCCTGCGGGGTTCTCCCGCATGTAGAGGTATTCACGCCACTCGACCAGCGAAGCCGTCGAGGGGTCGGGGCGGGGAATGTTCTCCCCGCAGTTGCGAAGGTCGCCGGAGTTCCGGGGACCGCAGTTTGGACAAGGAACAATGATCATCAGTGCCCCACCGCCGCTGCGCCCTTTTCGCCCACGAGGTCCCCGTGGGTGAAGCGCTCGATTCCGAACGGGGAGATCAGGTCCGCAGTGCGGCCGGTGGCGATCGTCTCCGCCAGGGTTTCGCCGGCCACCGGGCCGGCCTTGAATCCGTATGTACCCCAGCCGACATCGACCAGGTAGCCCTCGACGGGCGTGAAGCCCATCACAGGTGAGTAGTCCGGGGTCATGTCGCACAACCCCGACCACTGGCGCAGCAGGCGCATCTTGGAGATGCCCGGCATGAGTTCCAGCACGTGTCCGGCCAGTTCCTCGGTGAACTCGAGCGTGCCGTTCACCCGGTAGGTGCCCACGGGGTCCACCGACGCTCCGAACACCAGCTCGCCACGATCGGTCTGGCTGACGTAGACGTGCAGCGAGCCGGAGACGACCACGGTCGGCAGGAACACCTTGCAGGGCTCCGTGACGGCCGCCTGCAGCGGATGGGTGGTGATGGGCAGCGGTACGCCGGCCATGTTGGAGATGAGCGATGCCCAGCCGGCCGTGCAGTTCACGACGACCGGAGCGCTGATGTCCCCTCGGCTGGTCCTGACGCCGGTGACCTTGCCGCCGGCACCCTTGCCTCCGGGGCCGGAGCCGCCCTCGACGTTGATGTCCAGGACCTCGGTCTCCTGGATGATGTGGACGCCGTGGTGGTCCGCACCGCGGGCATAGCCCCAGACCACGGCGTCGTGGCGGACTATGCCGCCCGGTGGGTGGTGGAGCGCACCCAGGATCGGATATCGGGTGTTCTCCGAGACGTCCAGGCTGGGGGCCTGCTTCTTGACCTCCTGCGGATCTATGACGCTGGAGTCGATGCCCTGGAGCTTGTTCACCTCTGCCCGCCAGTGCATCGTGCGTAGCGCCGAGTCGGTGTGGGCCAGGGTGAGGTGGCCCCGCTCGGAGAACATGACGTTCAGGTTCAGGTCATTGGCCATCGTCTTGTAGAGCGACAACGAGCGGTCGTAGAAGGCCACTCCCTCCGGGGTGAGGTAGTTGGAGCGCACGATGGCGGTGTTGCGGCCGGAGCCGCCACCTCCCACGTAGCCCTTGTCGATCACGGCCACGTTGGTGATGCCGTGGTTCTCTGCCAGGTAGTAGGCGGTGGCCAGGCCGTGGAGGCCGGCGCCGATGATGACGACGTCGTAGGAGTCGCGCATCTCGGGTCGACGCCACATGCGTGGCCAGTCGCCTCGTGTCAGGCCGTGCTTGATCAGCGCGGCTGCTGAGTACTTCGGGGGACGCTTCCCCATTGGCTAATTCCCCTTACCTGCTTGGCTTTCGACTGCGCGCCACGGCAACGGGTTGACCCCGGTGCCGTAGAGCGGCTGGTCGTCTGATTCGTCACCGTCGGGGATCCGTGGGATCCCGTTGAACCGGTCGGCGAGCATGTTGTGGAACCGGTGGAGTGGTTCCTCGAAGCGTGGGGAGAGGCGGCCGGGGGTGTAGCCGCCGGTAGTCAGGCCACGTTGGCCTCGTTGGACGATGTCCACGTCCTCGGCGTTGAGGTCCAGCCAGAAGTCCCGGGTGACTGCGAAGTCCTCGTCCGGCACGTTGTCGGTGGTCGGTGGCAGCAACCACGTACAGGTCTCGTGGGTGACGCCCGGGGCGATCGCCTCGAGGCGCATGACGCAGACGTGGTTGGGGAGGATGCTGAGCAGCACGTTCGGGAAGATGGCGATGAAGCGTCCGCTGGCCGAGTCGGAGGGGCCGAGGCCCTCGGCCGGCGGCATGGTGTCCCAGTCGCCGCGCTCGTCGCTGGAGATAGGCGTCGTCGTCTGCCCGCAGTACATGCCGGGGCCCTGATAGCGGTAGTGGTCCCTCACCCGGGAGACCGTGGCGAGCTCCGGGTGGATCCAGCGCAGGTGGTAGTACTCCTGGAAGTTCTCGGAAATGAGCTTCCAGTTCGCCTGGATCTCCACGGGCAGGTCCTGGTGGCTGCGCCAGTCGGCCAGCCTGTAGCCGGCCAGGCGCTGGTCCAGGTCGCCGAACCAGTCTTCTATCGCCAGCGTCTCATCAGACAGGCAGACGAACACGAGGCACTGCCAGACCGCCACCCGGACGGCGTGGAGGCCGTAGTCGGCAGGGTCGAAGTCGTCCACGCCGGAATCGGCGAACTGGGGCGTGGACACCAGGTTCCCATCCAGGTCGTAGCCCCAACGGTGGTACGGGCACCTGATCGTGGACCCCAGGGTGCAGTCCCCGTCGAGTAGCTGGGTGCCACGGTGTCGGCAGGCGTTCAGGAAGCCACGCAGGTCGCCATCGGCATTGCGGGTGAGGATCACCGACCTGCCGGCGACCTGGCGGACGATCGCGCTACCCGGTGCGGACAACTCGTCGTGGATGCCCACGCACACCCAGGAGGTGGCGAAGACCGCCTCGCGTTCGACGTCGAAGAAGTGCTCGTCGGCGTATGCGGCGGCCGGAAGGGCGTGCGCCTCCAGGATGGGACGACGTGTACCCACCCAGGCCTCTTCCGAGGTCCAGGGTGACTCGTCGACGGCGCTCAGCGCGAGGTTGGAGGCGGTCATGGACGCGGGTGCCGTGACATGGCTGCGACGGCAGGCGCGACGGTAGGCCCACTTTCACCCTGTGTAAAGGAGCAGTACTCTCATGGGACCATGAAACGTATTGATATCCCTGACTCCGCCGATCTGCCGTCCATGCAGGGGCTCGCCACATTCGCCATCGTGGCCCGCCATGCGAGCTTCTCCAGCGCCGCCGAGGAACTCGAGGTGGGCCAGCCCGCCATAAGCCATGCGATCCGTCAACTGGAACGATGGTTCGGGTGTGCCCTCTTCGAGAGGGACCATCGTGGAATCCGCCTGACAGACGCTGGGCGGATCCTGGCCGATGGCGTGGGGGCAGGCCTGACCCGGATACACCAGGCGGTACGCGACGTCCAGCACATGCAGGATGGGGCAACCGAGGTGGTGACCATCTCGGTGTCCACGGCCACTGCCGCCAGTTGGCTGATGCCACGGTTGGCCGCTTTCAAGGCGGACCACCCCGAGATCGACGTCCGTTGCGTCACGACCGACTCGGACCGGAACTTCGACACCGGCAGCGTGGACCTCTTCGTGCCGGTGGGGAGGGCCCGGTGGCCGGGCTGTCAACGGTGGGCCCTCATGGCCGAGACGGTCTACCCGGTCTGTAGTGCCGGGTACGCCGACTCCATCGCACCACGGCCCTGGTCGATAGAGGTGCTGCTGGGCGCCGAGCTCCTGAGCCTCCAGGAGAGGCACCGGACCAGGATGCGCTGGTCCGAATGGTTCAGGGCGGTAGGAACCACCGCGCCCGATGGCGCCGGGTCGGGGATCACCAACGACTACACCGTCATGCTGCATGCGGCCATGGAAGGCCATGGCGTCGGCCTGGGGTGGCACCACCTCGTCGTGGACCTGCTGGACCGTGGGCTCCTCGTACGGCCGGTACTTGAGTCCGTGACCACGGACGAGCCGATGTGGTTGAACGCCCCGGCGGGAAGGGCGCTCACCTCGGCTGCCACCGCTCTCAGGGACTGGCTGGTGGCCCACGCCTGAGGGCTCCTTCCTATCGACACCGGGACCTAGGGTGGGCCGATGCCCGAACTCCATGTCATCGACCATCCCCTGGTGGCCCACAAGCTGACCCAGATGCGTCGGAAGGAGACCTCCAGTGAACGGTTCCGGCAACTGCTCACCGAGACCAGCCTCCTCCTGACCTACGAGGTGACCCGTGAGCTGGCCCTCCACGACGTACTCATAACCACCCCGTTGGTCGATACCCACCAACCGGAACTCGTCGAGGATCCGGTGGTGATCTCCATCCTGAGGGCCGGCAACGGCCTCCTGAACGGGGTCCTGCAGGTGCTGCCGTCGGCCAGGGTGGGCCACGTGGGGCTCTACCGCGACCACGAGACCCTGGAGGCGGTCGAGTACTACTGCAAGTTCCCACCCCTGGAGGGTCGGATGGCCATAGTGGTGGACCCGATGCTGGCCACCGGCAACTCGGCCATAGCGGCCCTTGACCGGGTGGCGGCCGACAGGCCATCGGCCATCCGGTTCCTATGCCTCCTGGCGGCCCCCGAGGGAATTGCCGCCCTCCACGCGGCACACCCCGAGGTGGCGATATGGACTGCAGCCGTCGATGAGCGCCTGAACGAGGTGGGGTACATCGTCCCGGGCCTCGGCGACGCAGGCGACCGGATCTACGGGACGACCTGACATAGGCCGCTACCTCCGGCTGGCCGCCCTGATGCTGGCGGCGGCGCTCCTGACCGGAGCGGGCACCGGTGGTGTGGCGTCCACCGCGGCCGCGGCGACGGGCGATCCCCTGGACGTCCCCGGCCTCTACGAGGTGACGGGGAGGGACCCCGGCGTCGTCCACCTCACGTTCGACGATGGTCCCGACCAGATGTTCACCCCCCTGCTCCTGGACCTCCTGGATGGCTACGGGGCGAAGGCCTCCTTCTTTCCCCTGGGTCGGAACCTGGAGCCCCGCTGGGGTGGCGACGAGGTCCAGGACCTGCTGAGCAGGGGCCACACCGTCGGCAACCATTCCCTCGACCACCGACGCATGACCGACATGCACCCGTGGGCCGTTGCAGCGGACCTGGACACCGCCTCGGCCCTGATCCAGTCGTTGGCGGGCTTCCGCCCGGCCTGCTTCCGGGCCCCCTACGGCGACCATGACGACCTGGTCGACCTGGTTGCTTCCGGCCTCGGCATGGTCCACGTGGGTTGGACCGCCGATCCCCAGGAGTGGCGGGATCCCTGGGTACCGGTCGTGCTGGCCTACCTGACCGGCGAACGCCACGACGGCTCCGTGATCCTTCTCCACGACCGCAAGTGGTTGACCCTTCACATCGTGACCGAGGTCCTGGAGGCGTTCAGCGCCGGTGGGTGGCGATTCGAGGCGGTAGCAGCCTGCCGTTCAGATGGCCAGCGCCGGGATCGCATGGCGACCCGTGGCCCCGGCGACGTTCCCGTCGGCCTGGTGGAGAGGGTCTGGTCGTCAGACGGAGCCGTCCACCTCAGCGGGTGGGCGTTCGACGCCGACCTGGCAGTCGGAGGGCTGGAGATCCTGGTGGCCACTGCTGCGGGGCCGACGGTGCTCGGAGCAACCTCGGGGGACCATGACTTCCGGGTCATCGTGGGCGACGCGGGCCCGGGCGGACCGGTATGCCTCTGGGCACGAAACGCCGGCCGGGAGCGTCATGACACGTCCCTGGGTTGCCACCTTCCGGAGCTCGTTGCCGTGGAACAGCGCTAGGCGCCGTCGGCTCCCTACGCTCAACCGTCATGCGCGAGTTCCCCAGCTCACCGGACCCGACCCAGGCTGCCGCCCTCGGACGGGTGCAGCGACGGGTGGCCCGTGGCCTGGGCCTCCTCGCCACGCTTGATGCCGGTGCCAGGCCCGAGGTGGCAGATGAGCCGGTGATCTTCGCGGCGAACCACCGCTCCATGGCAGACCTGTTCCTGGCCGCGGCGACCTTCAGCGAATGGGGTTGGCCGATCCGTCCACTCGTGGCCGGCTCCTACTTCGATCGACCGGGCATCGGCGGCCTGCTGCGGCGCCTGCGTTGCATTCCGGTCCATGGTTCGGAGGCCCTGGACATCGCCACGGAGGTAATGGCCGAGGGATGGTCGGTGGCGATCATGCCCGAGGGCAGGGTCGTGCCCGAGTCCGAGTGGGCAGCCACCGGCGTGGGCCCGGCACGTCCGGGAATCGGTCGTCTTGCCCTGACCACCGGTCGCCCCGTGGTCGCGGTGGGGGTGAACGGCACGGAACGCTTCTGGCCCCGGGGCCGGAACCTCCCGAGCATCACGCCGTGGCGGCGGTTCCCCCTGGCCGTCCGACACGAGGTGTTGGGCATCATGGAGGGCGATCAGCCCAGCGTGGTCCTCGAGGAGATCATGGCCGGCATCACCCGTTGCCTGAACGTTCCCGAGGATCCGTCCGGGCTGTCCGACTGAGTGCAGCCCCGTCGGCCAGTCAGAGGTTGGCCCCTGTTCGTATCGGGTGGCAGGGCTGGGCTGCCCAGGTGTCCATCGGGTGACGGGGCTGGACTGGTCAGGCGTCCGACGGTCAGTGCTGTCCGTGCCCGTGGTCGTCGACCAGCAGGAGGGCGTGCCCGTGGTCGTGGTGAGAGTGGTCGCCCAGCACCCTCTCCCCGTAGGCCTCCCGGAGCACGTCGGGGACCAGGACCTCCTCAGGCCCACCGGCGGCCACGAGGCGACCATCCAGGACCAGGACGCGGTCGCAGTGCCTGGCCTCGTCCAGGTGGTGGGTGGACAGGACGACGATCCGCCCGGCGTCCCTCTCGTCCTCCATCACCGTGAGGATCCGTTCCTGGCTGATCAGGTCGAGGCCGGTTATCGGCTCGTCGAGGAGCAGGACGTCAGCCTCGCGTGCCAACGCCTGGGCAACCAGGACCCGTTGGCGCTGCCCGAATGAGAGACGGTCCAGCGGAGAGTCCATGAGAGCACGGACACCCAGTCGTCCGGCGGCCTCGTCCACCGCCAGATGGTCCTCGGGACCCAGCCGCCGGGGTAGGAGGGTGGGGCGGAAGCGCGCCATCCGGAGCACCTCGCCGACGCTCAGGGGAAGCCAGGTCCTGGAGTGCGTCTGGGTCACGTACGCAACGGATCGGCGGGCACCTGAGACCTGGCCGGTGGACGGCTGCCTGAGGCCGGCCAGGACCTCCAGGAGGGTGGTCTTGCCGGCACCGTTGGGCCCCACCAGGGCGGTTGAGGATCCGGCCTCGAAATCGACCCGGACGGAGTCCAGGGCCCGACGTCCACCCCTCAGGACCGTGACGTCACGCAGCCTGATACCGGAGCTGTCCCGGCCGTCATCCTGTTCCATGATGAGAATCATTCTCGCTAGATTCGAGCAGTGCCGCAACCCCGATAGGCGTGCGTTCCAGGATTGGGCACACCTCACTGTCGGCAAATACGATCGAGAAATGGGAGAAACCGAGATCCTTGCAGTTGACGACCCGGGCGCCGGCCTGGAGGCCAGGAGGCGCAGGGTGCCGGACTACCCGATCCATCTCGGCCCCGCGACCCACCTGGCCGAGGAACGCACCCGCCTCCACGGCCTCTCGTGGGAGCACTTCGACGCCAGGATGCTGGGTAGCACCGTGGGTGCGGTGTTGACCGGAATCGACCTGGCCGGTGCCCTTCCGGAGCCGGCCATCCGGGAGATCCAGGCGGCCCTGGATTCCTACAAGGTGGTCTTCTTCCGGGACCAGGACATGACAGCCGAGCAGCACCTCGGCTTCGCCAGGAGGTTCGGAGAGCTGGAGGTCCACCCGTTCATTCCCTCCAAGGAGACGCAGCCGGACCTCGTGCGGTTCGCCAAGGGACCTGACACCGGGGGATACGAGAACCAGTGGCACCACGACGTGACCTGGCGTGAACAGCCGTCCCGCTCGACGATCCTGCGGGCGCTGGAGGTACCCGACGTCGGAGGGGACACCCTCTTCGCCGACATGTGCGCCGCCTACGACGGCCTGCCCGAGGACCTTCGGGTCGAGGCCGAAGGCCTCACGGCCATCCACTCCTTTGAGCGCGCGTTCGGTAGGCAGGTGCCGCCGGAGCGGATGGAGGAGGTGAGGGCCCTGTACCCCGAGGTATCACATCCCGTGGTCTGCACCCACGAGCGCACCGGGCGGCGCTACCTGTACGTGAACCGGATCTTCGTGGACCGCATCGCAGGTCGAACCCGGGCCGAGAGCCTTGACATCCTGGACCGGCTGGCCCGTCAGGCCGACTACCCCGAGTACCAGTGCCGCTTCCGGTGGGAGCCGGGATCGGTGGCCTTCTGGGACAACCGAGCCGTGCAGCACTACGCCAACAGCGACTACTGGCCCGACGTCCGGGTGATGGAGCGGGCCAGCATCGTGGGAGACCGTCCCGCTGCATGAGAGGACGGACGGTCGGGTCTCCTGACGACTTCGCCAGCGATTGAGGCCCGGCGGGAACGGTCCGGATCAGCCGCTCACCAGAGGTCACCGGCCAGCCCGGCTGCGAGTGATCCGCCCAACTCGCGGGCGGCCGCCAGATGGTCCGCTGTGACGTCGCCCCGGACCACGAGCGGTTCTAGCACGGCGCGCCATTCCAGCCCGGCTGCGAGGGGCACCACCGCTCCGACCGCGCCCAGGCCGTCGCCTCCGGCCTTCACCAGCAGGCCGTAGGGGCGTCCCCGGGTGTGCTCCAGGCACGGGTAGTAGGTCCTGTCGAAGAAGTCCTTCAGGGCTCCCGACATGTACCCGAAGTTCTCCGGCGTGGCCAGCAGGTAGCCGTCGGCCGCCATCACGTCCTCCACACCCGCCTCGAGTGCCCCCATGACCCGTACGTCGACCGCCGAACCGAGTGCCTCGGCGATCATCGGATCGGTGGCGCCCTCGACCGCGGCTTCCACGAGGTCCCGGGTGCCGCCCGAGGCCGAGTGCCAGACGACCAGGAGTCGGGGGGCTTCAGGCATCGCGTCCGGCCCGACCGGTTGTCGCCCTGGTGGTCATCATGGACGTGGTGGTCACCATGGAGAGGACCTGGCTCCCACTCAGAAGTGGTACGGGAAGTCCGAGTAGTCCTGCGGACGCTTCTCAAGGAAGGCGTCCCGCCCCTCCTGGGCCTCGTCGGTCCCGTAGGCCAACCGGGTGGCCTCGCCGGCGAAGACCTGCTGGCCGACCAGCCCGTCGTCGATCATGTTGAGAGCGAACTTGAGCATCCGCTGGGCCGTGGGGCTCTTGGAGTTGATGGCCTCGGCCCACTCCAGTGCCACGGACTCCAGGTCGGCGTGGTCCACGACCTCGTTGACCATGCCCATGGCGTGTGCCTGCTCGGCGGAGTACCGGCGCCCCAGGAAGAAGATCTCCCGGGCGAACTTCTGGCCCACCTGGCGGGCCAGGTACGCCGACCCGAAGCCACCGTCGAAGCTGCCCACGTCGGCATCGGTCTGCTTGAAGGCGGCGTGCTGGCGGCTGGCGAGGGTCAGGTCGGCCACGACGTGGAGGCTGTGGCCGCCACCGGCCGCCCATCCCGGCACGACGGCGATGACCACCTTGGGCATGAAGCGGATCAGCCGTTGGACCTCCAGTATGTGGAGGCGTCCGGTACGGGTCGGGTCCACCGACTCAGCGGTATCGCCATCGGCGTAGCGGTACCCGTCCCGGCCCCGGATCCGCTGGTCGCCTCCCGAACAGAATGCCCAGCCTCCGTCCACGGGTGAGGGTCCGTTGCCGGTCAGCAGGATGGTCCCGACGTCGGGCGTCATCCGGGCGTGGTCGAGCACCCGGTAGAGCTCGTCGACCGTGTGCGGCCGGAAGGCATTTCGCACCTCCGGCCGGTCGAAGGCCACCCTGACCGTTCCCTGGTCCACGCAGCGGTGGTAGGTGATGTCGGACAGGTCGAAGCCATCCACGGCGGCCCACCTGTCCGCATCGAAGATCTCCGAGACCGCACCGTCGCGCATGGTGGCGAGCATACGGCCCGCTGCCTCCCGGCTCGGGACCGGTGCCTAGCATCGCTCCATGCTGGAACACGCGGTCGACGTGCGACGCGAGATCGTCATCGGTGCGGCGGTCGACGAGGTGTGGAAAGTCGTGGCTGATGGCGCCCGGCAGGCCGAGTGGTTCCCGGGAATGGTCTCCTCCCAGGTGGATGACGGGATCCGGACCATCGTGACGGCGGTCGGAGGCTTCCTCATGGAGGAGATCCTGGAGGTCGACCACGAGGCACGCTGCTTCGAGTACCGGATCACCGGACCGATGCACCTGGACCACCACAGGGGACGGATCACGGTCCTGGAGGATCAGGACGGGGCACGGGTCGTCTACGAACAGGAGCTGGAGCCGAAGGCCCTCGTCTACGTCCTGGACGCAGCCATCGGCGACGCCCTGGACGGCCTTCGGGACCTGGTGCTGGATGGCCGCACCTCGCGCTCCTTCGTGGCCGTGGACGGCCGGTCCGACGGGCCGGCGACGAAGGGGGCCGCCTGATGGGCCGGGGAATCCTGTTCGTGACCACCGACCAGCAGCGCTACGACGCCCTGGGCTGCAACGGCGGTGCGATCGCCCGCACGCCGGTCATCGATGGCCTCGCCGCCGCCGGGATCCGCTACGAGCGGGCGCATCCCCAGAACGTCGTCTGCATGCCGTCCCGGGCCACCATGCTGACCGGCCAGCACGTACGCAACCACGGCGTCTGGATGAACGGTGTTCCGTTGCCGGCCGAGTCTGCGACGGTGGCCGGGCTGCTCCACGATGCGGGCTGGCGGACCAGCCTCTTCGGAAAGGCGCATTTCGAACCGTTGTTGGATCCCTTCCTCCGCTTCCCGGAGAACCGGATGGGCGTGACCGGCGATACCGACGACGACGGGAAGCCCCACCGCGGCTTCGAGCACATGGAGTTCGCGGGGCACGGCTCGGGCGGACCGAACCACTACGGGGGGTGGTTGCGGAGGAACCAGCCAGACCACATGGGCAGCTTCTTCCCCGCTCTGGGCATCGACCTGGAGGTGAACTCCGAGGGTGGTGGCGAGAGCGGTGCGCCCCAGGTCCGACACAACCCGGTGCCGCGGGAGGTGTACCACACGGACTGGGTGGCAGATCGGGCCATCAGCTGGCTTGGCGGCCTGGACCTCGACGACGACTGGTTCTGCTGGTTGAGCTTCCCCGATCCCCACCATCCCTGGGACCCGCCGGCGTCGGAGCTCCACCGCGTTCCGTGGAGGGACCTGGACCTGCCCAAGGGCTATCCGGTGCTCCAGGCCGAGCGCGAGGCGGCCATCGACGCCAAAGCTGCCCACTGGCGCCACTGGTACGACGGCACCCTCGTCACGAACTTCGAGGCGCCTCCCCGCTGGGTCCCGGCGACCCTCACCACCGACCAGGTGAGGGAGGTGAACGCCATGGCCCACATCCAGAACGAGCTCATCGACGAGGCCCTGGGGCGCGTCCTGGCCGTCCTGGATGCCGACGGGCGCGGCAACGGGACCGATGTGGTGTTCACGACCGACCACGGTGAGTTCCAGGGGGACCACGGCTTCCTCTTCAAGGGTCCGTTCCACGTGGACTCCCTCATGCGCCTTCCGCTGGTGTGGCGACCAGCGCCTTCCCGGGCCGTCCAGCCATCCGTGGTCTCGGAACCCGTCGGCCTCCTGGACCTGGCCCCCACCTTCTGCCGGATCGCCGGGCTTCCGGTGCCGGAATGGATGGACGGCGAGCCGCTCCCCATGTCTCCCGCAGATGCCGGCGCCCAGGGCCGCCAGCGGGTCCTGACCGAGTGGGACAGCGTGCACCCGGGTGGCGCCGAGGTACACCTCCAGACCATCACCCGCCACGCCCTCGTCTGCACGCGTTACGAGCCGGGGACCTGCCACGACGGCACCGAGGGAGAGCTGTGGGACCTCGACGAGGATCCCCTCCAACTCGTGAACCTCTGGGACGACCCCACTCGACGGTCCCTGCGCGATGACCTCGTCGGGGACCTGGTGGATGCCCTACCGGAGCGACCCCGCACCCCGCTGGGGCTTGAAGCGCCGGTCTGATCTCAGGGGTTCCGGGCCGGAAGCAGGTCGGCCAGCACAGCGGGTGTTCCCGGTCGCACTCCCAGCGAACGCTCCACCCCCATGGCCACCAGGTCCCCGTAGTCGGCATCCATGAGGCCCCGGACCGCAGGCCCCACCCAACTGTGATCCACCACCTCGCCGAAGCCGGTGATGACCGCCATTCCTGTGGGCGATACGTCCATGGTGGTCACCGTCAGATCGGGGCGGTGCCTTCGCAACAGGACCACCGCCTTCCAGACGTCGCCGCTCCAGACCACCGAACTCCGGTCCCGTTCGGAGGTGGGCTTGTCGATCGGCAGGGCGTCGTGGACCAGCACGACCGTGCCGGGGTGGGCGTGGGACTCGATGGAGAGCACGTCGGCCAGGGCCACCTCGAAATGGTGCAGGCCATCCACGAAGGCCAGGTCCACCGGACCGCCCAGCAGGTCTGACACGTCACGCTCCCGGAAGAAGGCCTCCGAGGTGGCCTCGACGATCGACCAGTCGGGATGGTCGAGGGAGACCACGCGGGGAGCGGGGTCAACGCCGAGCAGCCTCGTGCCGCTGCCGGCGCATGCCAGCGAGTGGCCCTCGTTGACCCCGATCTCCAGGTAGCGGGCCGGAGCCATCAGGCGGTGGAGGTCCACGAGCATGTGGAGGTAGGTCTCGTAAGGGGCACTCAACGGTCGCGCCTCCACCAGACGCCCGTCCAGTCCACGGTGATGATCTCCTCGTGGATGTGGTGCTGGTCCCGGTAGGCGTGGACGGCCCTACGGCACGGCTCGAATGCCCCGTAGTCGTCGACGATGAGGATGCCTCCGGGTGAGAGCTTCGGGTAGAGGGCGTCGAGCGCCTCCCATGTGGACTGGTAGAGATCGCCATCCAGGCGGATCAGGGCCAGTCTGGAGATGGGGGCGCTGCTGAGGGTGTCGGCGAACCAGCCCTCCAGGAAGCGGACGCGGTCGTCGAGCAGGCCGTAACGCTCGAAGTTGGAGGCCACCTCGGCCCTCGAGACCGCCAGGGCCCCGATTCCGGAGAGGTCCACCCCCTCGTCGGCAGGAAAGGCGGCAGCGTCGGGGGGTGGGAGGCCGTTGAATGAGTCGGCGACCCAGACCGAGCGGTCGGGGTCCTCCCAGGCGGCCAGGGCGGCGCGCATGAGGATGGTCGCACCCCCACGCCACACTCCGGTCTCGATCACGTCACCCGGGATGTCATCGTCCAACACGGTGGCGAGGCAGTCGATGAGGTTGTCCAGCCGACGTCGCCCGATCATCGTCTCGGCGGTGGCGGGCCAGTCCCGGCCCTCGTGTCGATCCGCCGGGTCCACTCCGGGCTCGTCGAGCTCCAGGAAGAGTTCCCGGGAGAGGCAGCCCGCCAGAAGGTCCAGATAGCGCAGTCGGAGGTCTCTCATGGTCGGCCCCTGTGGGTGGAGCGGAGGCAGGGTTGGGAGGTCACCGGCTCAGGTGGCCGGTTCGTCTACGGCTTCCATGGCCCCGGCGGAGATGAGTTCCTCGACCCGATCAGGGTGCATGCCGAGGTCCTCGACGCAGAAGCGGCGGGTGTGCTCTCCAATGAACGGGGCCGGCCGGATCACCGGTGCCGCCATGCCGCTGCCGGTTATGCAGGCGCCCTCCAGCATCACCCGGCCCAGGCCCGGCTGGTCCATTCCGACGAGGAAGCCGCGCTGCTCAAGGTGCGGGTCCTCCAGCTGGTCGACCGGGTGCATGAGTCGACCAGCTGGTACCCCTGCGGCCTGGCAGATGTCCTGGACCTCCCGTGGGGTCTTCCCGGCCGTCCACGACGAGACACCTGCGTTCACCCGGTCCCGGGCGAGGAGGCGGCCCGCCGTGGTCTCCAGGGCGGGATCCTCCATCCATCCGGGACTTCCCATGGCGCCACGGAGGTTCTCCCAGTCCTCGTCGTTCCTCACGCACAGGACGCACCAGGTCTCCTCGCCGGCACACCTGAACACCCCCCAGGGGGCGCCGGTGGGGGAGTCGTTGCCCTCCGGGCGGGCCGAGCCGGGCGTCAGGGACTCTCCCAGGAAGAGGTCACCCAGGGTTCCCATCAGCGCCTCGACCTGTGCCACCTCGACGTGGGCACCGGGGCATCCCCTCTCCCGGCCGATCATGGCGGCCAGGGCTCCCAGGGCGCAGATTCGCCCGGCCAGATGGTCCGGGTGGATTGCGTTGCTACCGGGTGGCCCGTCGCCGTCGTCGAAGGCCCAGAGCCAGCTCAGGCCGCCGACGGTCTGGATGGTCGGTCCGTAGCCGATCCAGTCGGCCAGGGGCCCCCGCGATCCCATCAGCTGGCTGCTCACCATCACCAACCGGGGGTTCATGGCATGGAGGGCCTCCCAGCCGAGGCCCAGATCGGCCATGGTGCCGGTGGAGTTGTTCTCGATGATCACGTCTGCCCAGCCCATGAGGTGCTCCAGCACCTCGCCGGCCCCCTCATGCTTCAGGTCCAGGCCGAGGCAGCGCTTCGTGCGACTGGACGAGGCGAAGGATGGCGTCATCTCGCTGCCGAGGAAGATCCTGATGAAGTCCGGGTAGGCGTGGCTCTCCACCTTCACGACATCGGCTCCGTACTCGGCGAGCATCCGGCCACATTCCACCCCGACGCCACCATGTCCGAAGTCGGCGACGCGTAGGCCACGCAACGGCAGGCCCGGAGCGTCGGTCGGGTCGGAAGCCTGAACCCCGTCGAGTGGGCGTACCCGGTCAGCGGATTCCATGAAGCGCCTTCCGTTGAAGTCCGCCTCGTGTTCTCCGATCGCCGGTGCCCGGAACCGGTAGCCGACACGCTCTCCGTCGACCTCCCACAGCCCGGCCATGACCGGTGCCTCGATTCCCGGAGCCACCTCGGACCGTCGGAAGGAGCCACGGGCGGCGAAGTGCCCATCGGTCAGGATGTCGGCAGGGGAGAGCATCGGGGTGGCCACGATTCCCCTGGACTGCGCCTCCCGGCAGCCTTCCAGCATCGGCAGGCCCGACCAGTGCTCCTCGAACAGCTGGTTCAGGACGTCCAGGTTGGATAGCCGGTTGAAGAAACTCTCCCAGTACTCGTCGGCGAATGCATCGGGTGAGCCCATCCACTCCCACAGGGCCCGCCACTGTCCGGGTGCCATCACGACCTGCCGGACGTGGCCATCGGCGCACGCAATGGTCGGGTACATGGGGCTGTCGCCGGAGCGGACCATCTGCGGTAGCGATCCGCGGGCCAGCGTGTGGCTGGAGTTGGGCAGGCCCCAGGTGTTCATCTGTGCCAGGGCCTCCAGGGCAGAGACGTCCAGGTGCTGTCCGCCGCCGCCCCGGAGCACCTGGAGGAGGCCGAGCGTCACGGCGTAGGCGCCCAGGATCCCCAGGGTGTCGGAGGCCAGGCTCCCCGGGGGAAGCAGCGGGGGCTTCTCTGGAACTCCGGACAGGGCCAGCCAACCCGAGAGCCCCACCACCACGTCATCCGTGGCGACGAGATCCCGGTCGGGGCCGGTCTGCCCGAAGTACGTCAGCGATGCCATGACGAGGTCGGGGTTCCTCTCCAGGAGCACGTCGGGTCCCAGGCCGAGGTCGGCGAGGGCTCCCGGCCGGAACGACTCGACCAGCACATCCGCCCGGGAGACGAGGTCCAGGAGTTCCGCCCGGCCCGCTGGGGTGGTGATGTCCAGCACGGCGCTGCGCTTGTTGGTGTTGCGGTAGGCGAAGTGGAGAGATGTGCCATCCAGCCCGAAGGGGGGAAGCGTCCGGCTGCCCGCCCCGACCGGTGGCTCTATCCTCAGCACGTCGGCCCCGAGGTCCCCGAGTAGGCGACCGCAGAGGTCGCCCCGGGCGTCGGTCAGGTCCAGGACCCTCAGGTCCTCCAATGGTGAATGGGTGGTCGGCATCGGCCCCGGGTGGTCGGCGTGGATTCCTGAAGAGGGTCTATCACCCGACCGATGGGTGGGGCGCACCCACGGGTACGGCAACGGGCCGGGGGTCACGGGTACCCTGCGCGAACCCCTCCCGGGCAAGACCTGCATGCTGAACCGACCCACCACCTCCCTCCGCCGAACCACGGCCGTCGCCTGCCTGCTGCTGGCTGCAATGGCCGTACCGGCCGGCGCGGTCAAGGAGACAGAGTCGATCAGGGACGCACGCGACCGCCGGGAGGCCGCCAGGAACGAGGCCGCCTCGGCTGCCGAGGCCCTCGAGCTGGTGGCCGCCGAGGATGACCAGGTCTCCGACGCACTGCATGCCCTGGACGACGCCGTGTCCCTCCAGGAGGCCAGGATCACGGCGGCCCGACAGGCCATCGAGGCTGCCGAATCCGAGGCCACCCTTCGATGGGTGCAGGCCGACCAGGTGGCCGCCGAGGTGGTCGAGCTGCGGAGGCGTATCCAGGAGCTGGCCATCGACGTCTACATCTCGCGCATGAGGCCGGGCATCCTGCTGGAGTCCGGAGACCTGACTCTCGGAATCCGCCGCTCGGCGATCCTGAACGCGGTGACGGGCGACCGGGGCGACCTGGTGGACAGGCTGCGCTCCCTGGAATCGGACCTGGAGGACATCGCCCGCTCGGCCGACGACGCCATCGCCGACGCCCAGGTACGGCAACGGGAACTGGAATCCTCGATCCTGGTCCTGGATCGACGGATCGCTGCGAAGGAGGACGTGAAGCACGAGCTGGACGAGCGGATACGGGCCTACGAGGCCGAGATCCGCCAGTTCGAGCGGGACCAGTACGTGATGGCGATCCTCATCGAGAACCTGATCGCCGATGAGCTCCGGAAGTCGGCGCCGGACCTCACGAAGGAATCCGGGCAGGGCTTCATCATGCCCATCGAGGGCAGGTTGGGGTCCGGCTTCGGGCCCCGGAAGCACCCGATCTTCGGAACCATGCGCCAGCACAACGGCGTGGACATCGGCTGTGTGAGGGGGCAGCCGATCTGGGCGGCCAAGGCCGGCAAGGTCCTCTTCGCCGGTTGGAAGAACGGCTACGGAAACGTGGTCCTGATCGAACACGAGGGACCTGTGGTGACCGTGTACGCCCACCAGGAGGAGGTCAACGTGTCGAGCGGCTACAGGATCGACAAGGGCGAGGTGCTGGGCAGGTGCGGTTCCACCGGCTGGTCCACCGGCCCCCACCTGCACTTCGAGCTCCGCTCCGGTGGCGAGGCCAAGGATCCGATGATCGTGCTCCCTGGCTGAGCAGCGGTCCAAAGCGGCGGAAGGGGCCCCCGGAGGGACCCCTTCGTTGCCGATCCGGATGGTTCCAGGACCGGTCCGGATGGACTGGACGGGTCAGCCGACGAACGCCGAGGCGAACACCAGCGACACGATCGTCATCACCTTGATGAGGATGTTCATGGCCGGACCCGAGGTGTCCTTGAAGGGATCGCCCACTGTGTCTCCGACCACGGCCGCCTTGTGGCAGTCGGAGCCCTTGCCGCCGTGGTGCCCCGCCTCGATGTACTTCTTGGCGTTGTCCCAGGCACCGCCGGCGTTGGCCATGAAGATGGCCAGGCAGAATCCGGTGACCAGGGCGCCGGCGAGGAAGCCCCCGAGTACGTCGACGCTGATGAAGCCGAGGACCAGCGGAATGACCACGGCCAGGGAACCCGGGATGATCATCTCCTTGAGGGATGCGGTGGTCGAGATGGCCACGCAGCGGGCCGAGTCCGGATGGACGCCTTCCACGCCCTCTCGCAGGCCCGGAATCTCTCGGAACTGCCTGCGGACCTCCTCGATCATCTTCTGGGCGGCACGGCCCACGGCGTCGATGGTCAGGGCTGCGAAGAGGAACGGGAGCATGGCGCCGAGGAACAGGCCGATGAAGACGTCCACCTCGCCGACGTTCAGCGACAGGCTGCCGCCGGCAGCGATCACCGCGAACTCGAAGCTCTTGAAGAGGGCCAGGGCCGTGAGGGCGGCCGAGCCGACGGCGAAGCCCTTGGCCACGGCGGCTGTGGTGTTGCCCAACGAGTCGAGCGCGTCGGTGACCTCGCGGACGCTGGGATCCAGTTTCGCCATCTGGGCGATGCCGCCGGCGTTGTCGGCGATCGGACCGTAGGCGTCCACGGAGACCACCATGCCGGTGGTGGCCAGCATGCCGATGGCAGCCACGGCGATGCCGTAGATGCCACCCTCCAGGGCCCCGATCTTGTCGAATGCCATCTCGCCGCCCCAGTAGGCGACGGCGACGCCGATGCCCAGGAGGACCACCGAGGCCGCCACCGAGACCATGCCGGTGGAGATGCCGCCGAGGATGGTCGTGGCGGGGCCGGTCTCGGTCTGCGAAGCGATCTTCCTGACCGGGGAGTAGTGGTCGGAGGTGTAGAACTCCGCCGTCTTGCCCAGCGCCCAGCCGGTGACCAGGCCACCGATCACGGCAATGGCCAGGCCCAGTGGGTTGTCGAAGGCGTCGTTGTCTCCGAACAGCCAGTAGGCGATGCCCACGGTCGCCAGGGCGGCCAGCCCCATGGCGACGTTGGTGCCCATGTGCAGCGCCTTGGAGAGTGCCTTCGTGTCTGTCGAGGTGGAGCCCTTGACGAAGAAGGAACCGATGATCGAGGCCAGCATGCCTGCGAAGGCGATGGCCATCGGGAACGAGAGGAGGGAGATGTTGGTCACCGCCGAGGCCTGCTCGGCTCCCAGCCCGAGGGCGAACGCCACCAGCGAGATCGGCGCCAGGATCGACCCGGCGTAGCTCTCGAACAGGTCGGCACCCATGCCGGCGACGTCGCCGACGTTGTCACCCACGTTGTCGGCAATGGTCGCCGGGTTGCGCGGATCGTCCTCGGGGATGCCCGCCTCCACCTTGCCGACCAGGTCGGCACCGACGTCGGCGGCCTTGGTGTAGATGCCACCGCCCACCCTGGAGAAGAGTGCGATGGAGGATGCGCCCAGGCCGTAGGCCGTGACGACCTCGAAGGCGTCGTCGACCTGCAGGACGAGGACGAAGACGATGTAGACGCCCATCAGGCCCAGTAGGGCCAGGCCTGCCACCGAGAAGCCCATCACGGCGCCGCCGCGGAATGCGACGGACAGGGCCTTGCCGGGCCCCTCCTTGGCCGCCTGGGTGGTGCGTGCGTTGGCCATGGTGGCGGCGGCCATGCCGACGTAGCCGGCCAGCGCCGAGAGCGTCGCACCGATCACATAGGTGACCGCTGCAGCCGGCGCTATCAGGGCGGCGATGAGTATCGCCATGGCGACCACGAATACCGACACCCAGCTGTATTCCTTCTTGAGGAAGGCCCTGGCCCCCTTCTGGATCTCGGTCATCAGGAAGACCATGCGGTCGTCGCCTGGATCGGCGGCCTTCACGTTCTTGAAGAAGAATCCGGCCAGCAGAAGGCCCAGAAGGGCCGACGCGCCTGCCAGATAGGGAATGGCGTCCAAGGAAATGTCTCCTCGATCAGATGGGACGTAATGTCACTCCGGCCGGTTGTCTCTGGGCGGAGTGGTTCGACGGAACTCGCCGCGTGGGGCGGGATCGCACCGGAACCGGAGGGACTCTAGTGAGATTTGGACCTCGGGCCGTACATCGCCATCAAGGTTGGTGCCTGCCTGCCGGGGTGGCGGACCTCCGAATCGTGGGCCACGATCAGGTAGTGGATTCCATGTCCGGCGATGTCGAGGCGATCAGGGTCGGGATGCTGGCCCGCCGCCGGCGGCTCTCCGATGTTGAGGTGTCCAGGGTCTCGGCAGTCATCGTGGAACGCCTCCTCGGGCTCCCCGAGATGCTCTCCACACGGACCATCGGTGCCTACATGGGCATACGGGGCGAGGTGGACCCCTCTCCACTACGTGACGACGGGCGTTTCGAGGTGGCGCTGCCGGTGGCCACGCCAGGAGAACCCCTTCGCTTCGTGGTCCCTGACGAGGAGCTGCATTCCGGTCCGTACGGCATCCCGCAACCGGGTTCCGGTCGGGAGGTCGAACCCTGCTCTCTGGAGGTCGTCCTGGTGCCCCTGGTTGCCGCCGACCTGCGAGGCAACAGGGTCGGCCACGGAGCCGGCTTCTACGACAGGACCTTCGGCGGCTGCCGGGAAGGCAGCGGTGTCGGGCCGATCCTGATCGGAATCTGCCATGCATTCCAGGTGGTGGACGCACTCGAAGCGCGTCCCTGGGACGTGCCGATGGACCTCCTCGTCACCGATGCCGGGCTTGTCCGGCCGGGGAGCTGAACGGGTGGAGGACCCACGTCGGTCACCGGCATTGGGGATTGCCACCGCTTCAGGCCTCCCATGGGGAAGGATTGGCCGGTGCGCATAATCGTGGTGGGAGCCGGCGAGGTCGGCTCCTACGTAGCCGAACGTCTCAGCAGCCAGGGCCACCATGTGGCCCTCATCGAGTCCGACCCTGTGCGGTTCCGGGAGATCCAGGAACAGCTCGACGTAATGACGATCCTCGGGAGCGGCACCGACCCACTGACGCTCGGCGCTGCCGGCGTCGAGGATGCGGACCTGCTCGTGGCCGTGACGCCCTATGACGAGACCAACATCCTGAGTGCCCTGCTGGCCCGTGGATCCGGCGTGTCCAAGACGGTCGTGCGCGTGGAGTCCCGTCGCCTCCGCCATGCCGATGTGGAGGCCCTCTTCGACGGGGTGGACGACCATCTCGTAATCGATCCGGACGAGGAGGTGGCCCACGCCGTCCTCCGACTGATGGAGTACCCGGGCGCCATGGAGGTCAACCAGATGGCGGGTGGCGAGGTGGAGGTTCTGACCGCCCGCCTGCCCGGCCACGCGCCCCTCGTGGGCGTGTCGCTGAAGGCCCTCGGTGCCGAGCTGGAGCCCGACTGGGACTTCATCGTGGGTTCGATCACCCGCCGGGAGGACGATGCCTCCGAGGAGGTCACGATCATCCCGCGGGGCGACTGGATCCTGCGGGAGGGCGACCTCCTCACGGTCATATGCAAGCGCCGGGCGCTGCGGGACGTCACGGCCAGGATGGGGCTCGCACACGACATGCCCGATCGGGCGCTGCTGCTCGGCGGGGGCCGCACCGCCCAGATGCTCGCGGAGTCCCTCATCCAGCGCGGCCTGGACGTGGCCATCATCGAGAAGAAGAAGGAGAGGGCTGACGAGCTGTGCGCGGAGCTGGATCCCGCTGTGACCGTCTACTGGGGCGACATCACCGATGCCTCGATGCTGGAGGAGGCCGGCGTGGCCAGCCAGGACGTGGTAATCGCCCTCACCGGAGCCGACGACGCGAACGTCCTGGCATGCCTGTATGCGAAGGCGGCCGGCAGGCGCCACCGGCGGTCACGGGAGGCTGCCGGTCCCGAGACCATCGCCGTGGTCCACAGGCTGCAGCTCCTGGACCTGTTGGAGACCCACGAGGTGGACGCCACCCTCAGCCCCAGGACCGCCACCGCCAACAGCGTGCTGCGCTTCGTGAGGGGAGAAGGGGAGACTGTCGCTGCCGTGGCCACCTCCCTGCACGGTGATGCCGAGGTGCTGGAGTTCGCCGTGGCCGAAGGCTGTCGCTGCGATGGTCGTCTGATCGCCGACCTGGGCCTCCACGAGGACGTGCTCATCGCGGCCATCGTCCGTGATGGAAAGCCCCAGATCGGCCGTGGCCGTAGCACCCTGCGGGCCCGTGACCATGTGATAGCTGTAACCCGACCTGACTCGGCTCCGCTCCTCTCGTCGCTCTTCGAGTGACCCGGTCGACCAGATGATCCGCACCGTCCTGGCCGGACTCCGGCCTACGACGGTCCCAGGCTTGAGATGGTCCTCCAGGGTGACCGCCGGCGCCCTGGCCCTGGTCGCCGCTGCCGGGATGTTCTCGGTCCTGGCTACCGCCTCGGGACTCGCCGACCTGCTCGGCAACGGCGACGACACGGTCCTGCTCGTGACGCTCGGCGGCCTGGCCGGCCTTGCCTCCAGCATCGGTTTCACGAGGATCCGATCAGCCCAGCGGATCCGCGATGCGGACGTCCTGGGCGGCGTCACCCTGTGCCTGCTCATCCTGATCGTGATGGTGGGTGCCCTGCACCTCCTGATCGGCACGACAGGGTCGTTCGTGGACGCCCTGGCCGATGCGACCGCTGGGCTGACCACGACCGCTCTCGGGGTGCTCTCGCCGGACGCCGGCGACCACGCCGGACGCTTCCTGCGGGCCGGGAGCCAGTGGATCGGCGGATTCGGTGCCCTCATGGTGGCCGTCGCCATCCTGCCGTTCTTCGGAGCCGAACGGGAGTTCGCCGACCGTTCCCGGCTGGGTGGACGGCGCCCCCTGGCCCCGAACCGGCGGACCGCCGTGCGAAACATCGTCTACCTGCACGGCGTCGTCTCGGTGGGGACCTGGGTGGGCTTCACCCTGGCTGGCCTGGGTGCCTTCGACGCCCTCATGGTGGCCATGGCCACGGTCTCCACCGGGGGCATGGTGGACGGCGACCCCTTCGCCTCCCCTGCGGTGCAGTACGTGGCCATCATCGGCATGGCCGTCACCGGCACCAGCCTGGTGGTCCTCTGGCGTCTCGTGGTTGGCCGATCCCGGGGACTCCTGCGGTCCGTCGAGCTGCGCGTCTATCTGGGCCTCCTCGTCTCGGGTACGGCCCTGTTCCTGCTGTGGACCGGGGGATCCGGGCCTGACGGCATCCGACGGGCCGCCTTCACGGTGACGGCGGCGGTCACGACCACCGGCTTCCCGTCGGCTCCATCCGGCACCTGGGCGGCGGCGGCGCCCGTACTCCTCCTGGGCCTCGTGTCCATCGGACCGATGACAGGTTCGACCGGCGGTGGCTTCCAGATCATGAGGCACCGTGCCCTCCTCCAGATCGCCCTGCGGGAGATGGTCCGCCAACTCCACCCGCGGGTGGTGTCCAGGGTGCGTCTGGGAGGGCGTGTCGTGGCCGAGTCGACGCTCTCGCAGATCGTGGTCGTCCAGTTCCTGGTGGTCAGCGTCGTGTTCGCCACCGCCACCGTGGTCGCCGCAATGGGCCTGGACCTGGCCACAGCGCTGGGCGTGGCAGTGCATGCCATCTCCACGGGTGGCCCCGTACGGGCCCTCGACGGGTCCCTCCTGGACCCGACGGACTGGTCTGCTCCGGTTCGCCTGGCGATCCTCCCGGCCATGGTCATCGGTCGCCTCTCCATCTATCCGGTCATGGTCGCCGCCAGCAGCACTGTCTCCGTGGTCCGACACCGGGTCCGCCTGAGGCGCCGGATACGCGCATACAGGGGACGGACCCGATGACGTACCGGAGGTCCGGCCCACGGGATCGGACGGCTCGGCAGAGGGACAGGGTCCGGAGCACCACAGCGCACGTCACCGGCCTGGCGCTCATGTTCATCTCGGGGGGGATGCTGCTGTCGGCCGTCGTCGAGTACGTGGATGGGACGAGTGGGACCGCCCTCCTGCTGGCGGCGGTGGTGACGGCGGTCCTCGGCACGATGCTCTGGCGGTCGACCCGGCCCGGGGTACTGGACCACGCCACGATCTTCACGGCCGTGGGGACCACGTGGCTGGTGGCGTCGGCGTTCGGAGCGTTGCCGTACCTGTTCGCCGGCACCTTCGCCGTGGCTGGGCGACCGTGGGCCGTGGTCCTGGCCGACGCCCTGTTCGAGTCCATCTCGGGCTACTCGTGTACGGGTTCCACGGTGTTCGGCGGGCACAACCTGATCGGCGACCAGGGCTCCGGGGTGCTGCTCTACAGGCAGCTCACCCAGTGGGCGGGCGGCATGGGAATAGTCGTGCTGGTGGTGACGGTGCTGCCATCCCTGCGTGCCAGCGGCCTGGGCCTCATCGATGCCGAGGCACCGGGCATGGGCGTGGATCGTCTGGCCCCCCGTGTCCGGGATACCGCCACCCGCTTCTGGAAGTTGTACGCCGGCCTAACCGCCCTGATCGCCTTCGGCCTGCTGGCTGCCGGCATGGGCCCCTTCGACGCCATTGCCCATGCCCTCACGACAGCCTCCACCGGCGGCTTCTCCACCCGGGACGCTTCCATCGGCCATTGGGACAGTCTCGGCGTGGAGCTCGTCCTGGTCGTCGCCATGGTGCTCGGTGCAGCCAACTTCACGCTCCACTGGCGGTCCCTCTCGCTGAAGCGGGTCGTGCACTTCCGGGACCACGAGTTCCGTGGCTACCTGGCCATCCTCGGATTGGGCACCCTGCTGGTAACCGGCATGCTGACGATGGACGGCATGGGAATCGGCAGGGCGCTGCGCATGGCGGTGTTCAACGTCGTCACACTGGGCACCAGCAGCGGTTTCGGCAACGCCACCGGGGCCGAGAGCAGCGGCGACTTCGTGCGCTGGGCAGCCGGGCCGCAGATGATCCTGCTCTTCCTGATGGTCTTCGGCGGCTGCACCGGCTCCACTGCGGGCGGCGTGAAGGTGATGCGCCTCCGGGTCGGCATGGCGGACGCCTACCGGACCCTGCGGGCCTTCCGGCGGCCGAGGGCCCTGTATCCGGTCTGGCAGGGTGCCCGGACGGTGCCAGAGGCCATCGTGGCCCGCATCGCCGGCTTCATGGTGGTCTACGGAATGCTGGTGGTGGTCGGCACGATGGTGGTGACAGCCCTGGGAACCGACCTGGTGACCGCCGTGGGTGGCGTCATCGGCGCCCTCGGGAACATGGGGCCGGCCCTCGGGGAGGTCGGGCCCACCGATTCCTTCGTGGATGGCTTCTCCACACCCGCCCGGATGGTGCTGGCCGTCCTGATGCTGGTGGGTCGGCTCGAGATATTCCCGATGCTGCTCATGTTGGTGGCGCCATACCGATCGCTCCGTGGGGCCGGCAGAGGGGGCCGTTCCTGAGGGCCGGCGGTACGGCTCAGCCCAGCAGTACCACCAGCAGGTCCCTGAGTCGGGCCGGGTCGGCGCTACCGCAGAGCTCACGGGCGCTGTGCATCGCCAGTTGGGCCACCCCGAGGTCCACGGTACGAATGCCGAGTACCGCTGCCGTGGCCGGTCCTATCGTCGAGCCGCAGGCCATGTCGGAACGACTCACGAAGGACTGGATCTGGACTCCTGCCCGCTCGGCGGCCAGCCTCACGATTCCGGCGCCGACCGCGTCGGTTGCGTACCGTTCCCGTGCGTTGAACTTAAGGACGGGACCGCCGTCGAGGAGGATCCGGTGTTCGGGATCGTGCCGCTCCGGATAGTTCGGATGGGTGGCGTGGGCGCCGTCCACGGAGAAGACGATCGAATCGCCGGTCGGCCGGCCGTCAAGGCCCACGAAGTGGCGCAGGGTCCGTTCCAGGAGGGGGCCGGCGGCTCCGGTGGACGAGACGCTTCCGACCTCCTCATGGTCGAACAGCGCCAGGACCGGAACCGGGCCGTGACCCTCGGCGGCGGCGACCAGGGCTTCGGTCCCGGCATGGCAGGAGAGCAGGTTGTCGATCCGAGGGGCGCTGACCATGTCCTCCTCCAGACCCACGAGACGGGACGGCGTGAGGTCGTGGAACATCACGTCGAAGGCCAGGACATCGCCGGGATCCACCCCGGCCGCCGACGCCACCAGGGCTGCGAAGTCCCCGTCCTGCGCAGTTCCGGGCCCCAGGACGGGGGAGAGGTGCACCTGTGGGTTCAGGACCAGCCCCTTGTCGTTCACCCCCCGATCCAGGTGGACCGCCAACTGGGGGATCCTGGCCACGGGACGATCATCGCGAACCAGCACCACGCGTGTGCCAGCGCCGTTCCGTACGACAAGTCGGCCTGAGAACCCGAGGTCCCGGTCCAGCCAGGAGTTCAACAGGGCACCGCCGTAGACCTCCACGCCCACCTGGCGGCATCCCGCTCCGGACCGATCGGGCACCGGCTTCAACCGCAGGTTGGGGCTGTCCGTGTGGGCCCCGACGATCCTGAGGGGCGCATCCGGCGACCTTCCCTCGTCAGCCCAGGCAATCAGGGCACCACCCGACCTGATCAGGTGGCGGCCCGGAGCCGGCACCGCCCCGTCCTGGTCCAGCTCGGTGAATCCAGCGGCCGTGAGGCGTAGCGCCGCCTCTTGAACGGCGTGGTAGGGGCTGGGGGAGGAATCGATGAAACGGCACAGATCCAGTGCCGAAGAGGTGTCGGTGACGGGCATTGCCCTATATTGGTCCCTCCACGGCCTATGTGAGACGCCAGCAGAGGTACGGCGTCCATCCAAGCCACTCGCTCCGACCGACGATGTTCCGGGCGATCTCCAGACGGTGGGCCCGATCGGGTCCATGATCCCGGGAGACGACCCAACCGAAATGTCAGCCGAACCCGAGCAGCAGCGCCCGGCGCGTTCCACCGGAACCCCAACCATGCGCGCCAACAGCGACCTACCCCCAGCCCAGGGTCTCTACCTGCCCCGCTTCGAACACGACTCCTGCGGGGTCAACTTCGTCTGCCACCTGAAGGGCGAGGCCAGTCACCGGATCGTCGAGTTGGGGCTCGGGGCGCTCTGCAGGATGCAGCACCGGGGTGCTCTCGGGGCCGAGGAGAACACGGGAGACGGAGCCGGCATCCTGCTCCAGGTTCCAGACGCCTTCTACCGCCAGGTCCTGCCGTTCGAACTGCCTGAGGCAGGGTCCTACGCGACCGGCATCGCCTTCCTGCCCGCCGAACCGGACATGGCCGACCGGGCCGTCGGAATGGTCGACGAGATCATCCGCCAGGAGGGCCTGGAGATACTCGGATGGCGAGACCTCCCGATAGACGACTCGATGATCGGCGACGCCGCACGAGCCGCTCAGCCCAAGTTCCGGCAGCTGTTCCTGGCCGGCACCCCGGGCGCCGACGGCCGACCTTCGGGCATCCTCCTGGATCGTCTGGCGTACGTGGTCCGGAAGCGGGTGGAGCACGAGATCCGATCGGGTGATGAAGGCACCGCGTCGACGACGCCGAGCGTCTACTTCCCCTCCCTCTCGGCCCGGACGATCGTCTACAAGGGGATGCTCACCAACGTCCAGCTGGCCGAGTTCTTCACCGACCTCACCGACCGGCGCCTCGAGACCGCACTGGTGCTGGTCCACTCCAGGTTCTCCACGAACACCTTCCCCTCCTGGCCGCTGGCACACCCGTACCGGATGGTTGCGCACAACGGAGAGATCAACACGGTCCAGGGAAACAGGAACTGGATGCGTGCCCGCGAGGCCCTCATGGAAACCGACCTGATTCCCGGGGACATCCAGAGGATCTTCCCGATCTGCACGCCGGGGGCCAGCGATACGGCCGGCTTCGACGAGGCACTGGAGCTCCTCACACTGGGCGGTTACCCGCTCTCCGAGGCCGTCCTGATGATGATCCCGGAACCGTGGGAGAACCACGCCGAGATGTCCGAGGAGCGTCGGGCCTTCTACCAGTACCACGCATCACTCATGGAGCCGTGGGACGGGCCGGCTTCGATCGCCTTCACGGACGGCACGGTGATCGGTGCGGTCCTGGACCGCAACGGACTGCGCCCCAGCCGCTACTGGGTTACCGACGACGACCTGGTCGTCATGGCCAGCGAGGTCGGCGTGGTGGACGTCCCCAGCAGCCAGGTGGTCGAGAAGGGACGCCTGCAGCCGGGCCGGATGTTCCTCATCGACACCAGCGAGGGACGGATCATCCGGGACGACGAGATCAAGGCCGGTCTGGCATCGGCCCGGCCCTACCGCGAGTGGCTGGACGCCAACCTGGTACACCTGGACGACCTGCCACCAGGCAACCAGGTCAACACCGACGAGGGCACGCTCGTACAGCGTCAGCAGGCCTTCGGATACACCCATGAGGCACTCAAGGTGCTCCTGGCCCCGATGGCCCGCGATGGGAAGGGGGCGATCGGATCCATGGGAACCGACACCCCGGTGGCGGTCCTCTCGCACATGAACCGGCCCATCTACGACTATTTCCAACAGCTCTTCGCCCAGGTCACCAACCCTCCGTTGGATGCCATGCGCGAGGAGCTCATCACCGCCGTGTGCACCACCGTGGGCCCAGAGGGAAACCTGCTGGATCCCGAACCGGGCAGTTGCAGGCAGATCCACCTTCCCCATCCGGTCCTGACCGAAGCGCAGCTGGCAGCCATCGTGGGCCTGGACGGAGAGGGAGCCCCCGGTGGCTTCACCAGCCGGGTCCTGGATGCCCGCTACGAGGTGGCGCGCGGCGGCGAGGGCCTGGCCGAGGCGTTGGAGAGGCTCCGCGCCGATGCGTCCGCCGCTGTCGCCGACGGTGTCGACATCCTGGTCATCAGCGATCGCAGCCCCACCCCGACCCTGGCCCACATCCCGTCACTCCTGGCAACCGGTGCGGTCCACCACCACCTCATCCGGGAGAAGACCCGCACCCGCGTCGGCCTGCTGGTCGAGAGCGGGGATGCCCGCGAGGTCCACCACGTCGCCCTCCTGCTCGGGTACGGGGCATCGGCCGTCTGTCCGTACCTGGCCTTCGCCTCGGTGGACGCCATGGCGGCGGTCGGCCACCATGGCCTGTCCACGACCATGACGCCCGAGAAGGTACGTCGGAACATCGTGAAGGCGTTCGACCAGGGCCTTCTCAAGATCATGTCCAAGATGGGCATCTCGACGGTGGCCTCCTACACCGGTGCCCAGATATTCGAGGCCATCGGCATCGGGAACGACGTGGTGGAGTCCTGCTTCACCGGAACCGTCAGCCGACTGGGTGGGGTGGGGCTGGACGTCCTGGCCGCCGAGGTGGCAGCGAGCCATGCCATGGCCTTCCCGGAGAACCCCGAGGAGCGGGCACACCGCACCCTCGAGGAGGGAGGCGAGTACCGGTGGAGGCGCGACGGCGAATACCACCTCTTCAACCCGGAGACGGTCTTCAAACTGCAGCACGCCACACGGGAGGGGCGATACGACGTCTTCAAGGAGTACACGCGCCTCGTCGATGACCAGTCCCGGAACCTGGCGACCCTGCGTGGGCTGTTCGAGTTCCGGGAGGGCATGAGGGAGCCGGTACCGATCGACGAGGTCGAGTCGATCAGGGCGATCATCAGCCGTTTCTCCACCGGTGCCATGTCCTACGGCTCGATCAGTGCCGAGGCCCATGAGACCCTGGCCATTGCCATGAACCGGATAGGCGGCAAGTCCAACACGGGCGAGGGTGGCGAGGACCCCGACAGGTTCACGCCCGAGGCCAACGGAGACCTCCGTCGGTCCGCCATCAAGCAGGTGGCCTCGGGACGGTTCGGCGTGACCAGCGAGTACCTGGTGAACAGCGACGACCTCCAGATCAAGATGGCCCAGGGAGCCAAACCCGGCGAGGGCGGGCAGCTGCCGGGCCACAAGGTGTACCCGTGGATCGCCAGGACACGTCATTCGACCCCCGGCGTGGGCCTCATCTCGCCACCACCCCACCACGACATCTACTCCATCGAGGACCTGGCCCAGCTCATCTACGACCTCAAGAACTCCAACCCGGTGAGTCGCATCCACGTGAAGCTGGTGTCCGAGGTGGGGGTGGGAACCGTGGCCGCCGGCGTCTCGAAGGCCCATGCGGACGTGGTCCTGATCTCCGGACACGATGGTGGGACCGGCGCCTCGCCGCTCACCTCCATCAAGCACGCCGGTGCACCCTGGGAGCTGGGCCTGGCAGAGACGCAGCAGACCCTGCTCCTGAACGACCTGCGGGACAGGATCGTGGTGCAGGTGGACGGTCAGCTCAAGACCGGCCGCGATGTCGTGATCGCCGCACTGCTGGGTGGTGACGAGTTCGGCTTCGCCACAGCCCCGCTGGTGGTCTCCGGTTGCGTGATGATGCGGGTCTGCCATCTGGACACCTGCCCGGTCGGGGTGGCCACGCAGAACCCGGAGCTTCGCAAGAAGTTCACCGGCCGGCCGGAGTTCGTCGTGAACTTCTTCGAGTACATCGCCGAGGAGGTACGCGAGATCCTGGCGGCCCTCGGCTTCAGGAGCCTCGAGGAGGCCATCGGCCAGACCGAGACGCTGGACGTCCGGAGTGCCGTGGAGCACTGGAAGGCCAGCGGTCTGGACCTGACGCCCATCCTCCACGTTCCCGACGTGGGTGACGCCGACCGGAGGAACACGAAGAGCCAGGACCACGGACTCGAGGACATCCTGGACCGACGCCTCATCGAGGTGTTCGAGCCCTCCCTGGAGAGATCGGAACACGTCAGGTTCGCCACCCCCATCACGAACGTGGACCGCTCGGTGGGGACCATGCTCGGGTACGAGTTGACGCGTCGCCACGGCGGGGCCGGGCTCCCCGATGACACCATCGAGGTGGACCTGGTGGGTTCGGCAGGCAACAGCTTCGGAGCCTTCGTGCCCCGTGGAATCACACTCCGCCTCACCGGCGACGCCAACGACTACGTCGGCAAGGGGCTATCGGGAGGCCGGATAGCGATCTGGCCCCCGGCAGATTCGCCGTTCGTGGCCGAGGAGCAGATCATCGCCGGCAACGTCCTGCTCTACGGTGCCACCTCGGGCGAGGCCTTCTTCCGGGGTCGGGTGGGTGAACGCTTCTGCGTGCGCAACTCGGGTGCGACGGCAGTCGTCGAGGGAATCGGCGACCACGGGTGCGAGTACATGACGGGCGGCAGGGCCGTGATCCTCGGTCCCACCGGTCGGAACTTCGCAGCCGGCATGTCCGGCGGAATCGCCTTCGTGCACGACCCGGAGGGCTCCTTCCCGGCTCGGGTGAACCCGGAAATGGTTCTGGTCGAGGCCCCCGACGAGGATGACCTGGCCTGGTTGGGCGACGTGGTGGAACTGCACCGCCTGGAGACCGGGTCAGCGGTGGCCGAGAGGCTGCTGGCCGACTGGAAAGTCGAATCTGGGAGGTTCGTGAAGGTGATGCCGACCGACTACAAGCGGGTGACGGAGGCGGCGGCAGCGGCGAGGGCCTCCGGACGTGACGAGGTGGAGGCGGTCATGGCCTCCTCCCGGACCTAGGAAGCCGACATGGGCGACGCACGGGGATTCCTGAAGCACGACAGGCAGTTGCCGGACCGGCGATCGGTGCCGGTACGCCTGCGCGACTGGCGCGAGGTCTACGAGCCGTTCCCGGACGAGACCCTCCGTCATCAGGCGAGCCGCTGCATGGACTGCGGCATCCCGTTCTGCAACGACGGCTGTCCCCTGGGCAACCTCATTCCCGACTGGAACGACCTCGTCTACCAGGACCACTGGCGTGAGGCCAGCGACCGACTCCACGCCACGAACAACTTCCCCGAGTTCACGGGCCGCCTCTGTCCGGCGCCATGCGAGGGATCCTGCGTACTGGGCATCAACGAACCACCGGTGACCATCAAGCAGGTCGAGGTGAGCATCGTGGACAGGGCCTGGGCCGAGGGGTGGATCACCCCGCTGGTTCCGGCCGAGAACACCGGGCGCCGGGTGGCCGTGGTCGGCTCAGGGCCGGCCGGCCTCGCAACGGCCCAGCAACTCACCAGGGCGGGACACGGCGTGGTGGTGTTCGAACGGGCGGATCGCATCGGGGGCCTGTTGCGGTACGGGATCCCTGAGTTCAAGATGGAGAAGCGTCACCTGGACCGTCGCCTGGCGCAGATGGAAGCCGAGGGCACGGAGTTCCGGACCAACACGACGGTGGGGGTGGACCTCCCGGTGGAGCAGCTACGAGCCGACTACGACGCAGTCGTACTGGCCTGCGGTGCCACCCAGAGTCGGGACCTGCCCATCCCCGGACGGGACCTGGCCGGCGTGCACCAGGCCATGGACTACCTGCCCGGCTCGAACCGGGTCCAGGAGGGCGACGAGCTGAAGGCCCCCATCGACGCAGAGGGCTGCGACGTGGTCATCATCGGCGGAGGCGACACCGGCGCCGACTGCCTCGGTACGGCTCTCAGGCAGGGAGCACGCACGGTCAACCAGTTCGAGATCATGCCGCGCCCCCCGGAGGAACGCGGCGAGGGCAACCCCTGGCCCACCTGGCCAATGGTCTACCGGGTCTCGTCGGCCCACGAGGAGGGTGGCGAAAGGGTCTTCGCCATAGAGACCTCCGAGTTCATCGGTAGCGACGGTCGGGTGACGACCCTGCGGACCCACAGCGTGGAGCAGGTGTTCGTGGACGGGCGCATGTCCTTCAACCCCGTGGAGGGGTCCGTCCAGGACTTCCCCGCCGACCTCGTGTTCCTCGCCCTGGGGTTCACCGGCCCGGAGCGCAACGAGCTCCTGGAGGGCCTCGGCGTGGAGTTGGACCAGCGGGGCAACGTGAAGCGCGACGAGGACTTCCGAACCACGGTGGAGGACGTGTTCGTCTGCGGGGACATGGGTCGGGGCCAGTCCCTGATCGTCTGGGCGATCGCCGAGGGCCGGTCCTGTGCCGCAGCGGTGGACCGTCTCCTGAGCGGGAGCACACAGCTGCCGTCTCCGGTCACACCCACCTCGGCTCCACTCCGCTGAGGTAGGAAGTGCCGACGGCCGCGCACCTCGTGGTCGTCCACCGCAACAGGGGAGCCGTCTGTGCACGGACCGTGGAGCGGTTCCTGGCCCAGGCGGACCTCACGGTGACCGTGGTCGACAACGGCTCGGAAACCGGCGAGCTGGCGGACCTGCGTGACGGCCTCCTCGAGAGCGTCGAGGTCGTGGAGGCGGGTTCCAACCTGGGGTTCGGGCCGGGGGCCAACGTCGGACTGGAACGCTGGCTGGCCGGACCCCACGAGATCTGCCTTCTCGCACCACACGATGCCCGGCCACTGGATGGAACGGTCCAGCGGCTCCTGGAGGAGATGCGGGCCCGCCCTTCAGCCGGCCTGGCATGCGCCGACGTGGGTGACGGCGAGGTGCCGAGGATCCAGCCCTTCCTGGGTCCCATCGGTGAGCCGGCAGCTGGAGAGGATGGATGGGAGGCCGCCGACTACCCCCACGGGACCCTCATGGCGCTCCGCCGGGGATGCGTCGAGGAGGTGGGGCTGTTCGACGAGCGGTACTTCGCCTACTGCGAGGAGGCGGACCTGGGCATCCGTGCCACGCGTGCCGGATGGCAGGTGGGCCTCGTGCGGGGGGCAGTGGTGGAGAACCCCGAGAGCGGATCCGAGGCAGCCACCATCGACTATCTCATGGTCCGTAACACCCTGCTGCTCCTGGGAACCCACTTCGGCATGCGGAACGCGGCCTTCCGTGCGGGGGTGGTCCTAGTGGAGTCGGCGGTCGGGTGGTGGCGCCCCGAGGTGCGTGGCCCATACCACACGGGCAGGTCACGGTTCATGGCGGTGGCACACGCTGCAACCGGTCGATTCGGCCCACCCTGAGGGCTGGGGCCGCCTGATCTATGACGCGGGTGGTCAGTGGGTCGGCGGCGTTGCCGTTCAGTGGGTCGAACGTCGTTCAGAAGGGCTGCGCATCCAGGAACCCCAGGGCCGCGTCGATGAAGCCGAAGTCACGTGGCGTGGCGAAGTGGTCGACGCCGCGCAGCGTCACGGACGTGGCATCGGGGAGCGCTTCGACGAGTAGGTCCGCAGGAGCGGCGAAGTCCCTGTCGCCCAGGACCACCTGCACCGGAACCCTCACGCCGGCCAGCAACTCGGCTGAGAAGACACGCCGGTCAGGTCGTTGCAGGAAGGCAGTGAGAGCTGCCCGATCAGCGCCGGCGGCATCCGGCAGGTCGGCGAAGTAGCGGAGTTCGGGGTTGCTGGCCTCACCGGTCCGCACCGCCTCGATGACAGCGGCACCCCTTGCCGGATCCGACTCGAACAGGTTCCTTCCCACGCCGGCGACCACGATGCGTCGGAACCTCTCCGGATGCTGCGCTGCCAGCCAGAGGATGGCCATGGCCCCGGCGGAGAAGCCAATGGCGTCGACCGGCTCGTCTGGAAGCCTGTCCAGGATCCGGTCCTCCAGGTCGCGGTAGTCCTCCGGGTCCGACGGCTTGGGGGCCTCGCCGTGGCCGAGCAGGTCCACCCCGATGACGGTCCTGCCTGCGTCTCCGAGGAGGTCCACCCAGCCGTTGCCCAGCCAGGTGGCGGCGTGCGAGGTTCCGAATCCATGCACCATCAGTACGTCCGGGCCGGTCATCCGGGGAACATATCCCGGTGCCGGTTCTCCAGCCGGGTCGGGACCGGCGAGTGGCCCCGAGGGGTGGGCGCCATGGTGCAGCATCAGGGCGGTGGCTGATGGGGTGGCCTCGCTAATCTTGCCCGGTGACGCCACAGCGCCTGCTCCTTGCGGTCGGGGTGCCCCTGGGGCTCCTGATCGCCCTGCTCTCACCGGCCTGGACGGCCTACGACGAGTTCACCCACTTCGCACGCGTGGTCGACATTGCACAGGGCAACCTCGAGCCGGACCTGAAGCCCGAGGGGGTCGGGTCGGTCATACCGGCGGCCTACAGGGAGGCCACCGACGAGATCATCATCGACCATCAGGCAGGTCGCCCTCCCTGGACGCCCACCTCCATCAGGGCGCTGCTGGGGCATCGACCCGATGGGCGCACGGTGTTCGTGGACACCCGCCCGACCACCGCCTCAAGCCCGCTCGGCTACCTCCCCGCAGCGGTCGGATCCATTCTTCCGGTGGCACTCGGCGCACCTGGTGTGATCGTGCTCTGGGCGGGTCGCCTTGGCTCGCTGGCGGCCTACATGCTGTTGGCCGCCTGGGCCATACGAACCGCTGCCGCCTTCCGATGGTCGCTTGCCGTTGCGGCAACCATTCCACTGAACCTGGCGCTGGCGGCATCTGTCTCACCGGATGGTCTGACGATCGCCGCTGTCCTGTTGGCGGTGGCGATGTGGACCCGGGTGGAGGGGGGAGAGGAGGTGCCGCTACCGGCGCTGATCCTGTCCACCGGGATGCTGGCGCTGGCCAAGCCGCCCTACTTCCTGGTCCTCGGCCTATTCCTGGCCTCAGCCGTCCTCCAGCGGACGGCCGGCAGGATCCGTGCCGCCTGGGTAGCCGGGGCAGGGCTGCTGGTCGGCATGGTGGCGACCGTCGCCAACTCCGGCGACAACTATCAGGCCGTCACGGTCTCGATGACAGGCAGGATGGACTACAACCCAGAACTCCAGATGGACCACCTTCTGGGCGACATGCCCGGCTTCCTCTGGGCCACCGTGGACACCTGGATCACGGAGTACCGGTTCTACGTACAGGGCTGGTTCCGGCAACTGGGATTCTGGGAGGCCGACATGGCCTCGGTAGTTCCGTGGGTTTTCGTGGCCATCCTGGCGGTGTCGCTGCTGGTCCTGGACGGTGATGACATGGAGCGTCTCTCGGGAGTGCGTCGTGTCACCCTCGGCCTTGGCGTAGCGGGACTGATCATGGCCATCTACGCCGCCAGCTTCGTCTACTTCACCGACCAGCC
>Ga0207991_1000029_pt1 | contig 87319 bp, 79 predicted proteins | sample ETN07SmetaG_FD_185786 | JGI IMG/M metagenome (GOLD analysis project Ga0207991, IMG submission 185786) | Marine microbial and viral communities from oxygen minimum zone, Eastern Pacific Ocean - ETNP2014F14-07SV275 (SPAdes) (version 2) | ecosystem: Environmental > Aquatic > Marine > Oceanic ...
ATGTTTGGCTTTGTCAGTCGGTGTAGAAAAGAGATAACTAACTGAAATTGTTAGTCTTACTGTAAATATGGCGGAAGAGGCAGGAGTTGAACCCACCAAGCCTGTCTTTAACAAACTTCACCGGGTTTGAAGTCCGGGCACCCCACCGGGGATGATACTCTTCCACCTCCGAGTCTATCAGTCATGTTTAAGAAATCCAACTGACTGCTGTGCAACGATCGGAGATCAACGCGTGTCGTTCAGACCCCAGTCGTATTGCAGATAGCGAATCCGCACATCTTCACGTTTCAGTGCTGAAATGGTCGCAGTGTCCAAGCCCAGGGCATCGGCATAGCGAGTCAAAAACTCCGATACCGAATTGACCCCAAACCAGCCGCGGTCGAAATCCTCTTCATACCAGTCGAAGATTCGAGACACATAGAGCCTGCCGTTGGAGAAATAGTTGCGCTGTCTATCGGCGAGAAATAAACGCGTGCTGTGTTCAAGCTGATTGTCTAAATTATCGCCCACATAGGCATCAGACTGTAACGCCGGACAGCCTATCGCCGCACAATTAACTGCAAAATGAATCCTGGGTTCGAAATACTTATCCCAGCCTCTAATCATGCCATGCTCGATATCATCGAGGGACACCTGCTCCCCAAACAGGGAGATAACATTTCTTCGCCAGGGAGAACTGAACAGGAACCCAATATCGTTGATGGAATCGATGTCGGGGTACTCCGTTAATATCAGAGCGACTACACCGGCGTTATAGGCGTTGATCAGGAATGCCAGTTGATCGTCATCGGTCCAACTGTCAAATGTGACTCGAGAAACAGCAGCCAGGGCGCGCAGATAAGACTGAAGGACAAGTTGGTCGTTCTGCATCGCCTCATAGTCAAGCTGCGTTACCCTGCTTCCTTCAAACTCGTTCACATGTTGCTGTAATAGTCCCTGCCACAGACTGTGATCAAATTCAGCAATCGATAGTGGCGCACAAAGTAAAACCAGCATGGTGACAGAAATCTTGATTTTGTCGGTCATATTGAAATAGTAAATTCTGAATTGACGAATTAGGGCTTCTTAAACACCCCGACCGGAAGCTACCCAGCAGGCATAAAATCGAGTATGCTTCTGGGTCATCTGGCGAGCATTGATCCCGAGCCAGGATTGCCAAAACCCATGTTATCCAGTCGAATTAAGTAAAGACAAATTTCGGTCGATCATACTAACAAGAAAGACAAAGTCAGATAAGACATAAATCGGCTTCTGTGATTCCCATCGACGCCATGATCACCACCCCGGAGAAAATGAATGCTGTATGCGGAGATTACCGGTTGGGGCAAATGCGTACCACCTGCGGTACTCAGCAATGCAGACCTTACCACATTCATGGATACCACCGATGAGTGGATTACCAGCCGGACCGGTATTCAGGAACGTAGAATTTGCCACTGCAATTTCTCCGACATGGCTATCGTGTCGGCGCGGCGCGCCCTCGCCGCCGCCGATCTCGACCCCGCGGAGCTGGATCTGATTCTGCTGGGGAGCCTTACCAATGACTCCCTGTGCCCAAACACTGCATCCATCATTCAGGATGCGATCGGTGCAACAAGTGCCGCCTCCATCGATATCAATTCAGCCTGTACCGGGTTCCTCTATGGGCTGCATATTGGTACTAATCTTATTCGTACCGGCGCCCATAAGAAAATTCTGGTAATCGGTGGGGAATTTATTTCCCACTACATGAACTGGGCCCGCCGTGATGTCGCCGTGTTATTCGGAGATGCCTGTGGCGCTGTTGTCATCGAGGCGACCGAGGACAGGGTGGGTTTACTGGCAGCAAAAATCGGCTGTGAGGCGGATGCGAAATACGCAATTCAAATTACCAACCTGGGTTCAGCTTACAGCCGCCTGTCCGAAGAATTTCTTTATGTTGATTGGAACTTCGAAGGCCAGGAAGTTTTCAAACGGGCAGTAAAATGTATGGCCAGAGCCTGCGAAGATGTGCTGGACCAGCTTGGCCTGAATACGGCAGACATTAATCTCGTAGTGCCTCATCAGGCCAACAAGCGAATTCTGGATGCCCTGGCCAGGCGTATCGGCATTGAAGAAGACAAGGTATTCGTGAATGTTCACAAATATGGCAACACTTCCGCCGGGACTATTCCCGTCGCCCTCGCCGAAGCGCTGGAAGAAGGTCGCGTCAAGCCCGGAGATTACATCTTGTCTGCCACATTTGGGGCTGGCTTGACCTGGGGCGCGTGCATAATCAAGTGGGGAGATCGAGTCACCCCACTCGCTACCACCGATGCCGATCTGCCGCCCTGTGACAAAACTGCATTGGAAATTCTGCAACCCCACATCTCCCGATACCTGGCCCATGAATCCGAGCCCAGCTGACATCCCTCGGTTGGTATTGAAGCCTTTCTTTTTACATGCAGCATAAGCAGTCTTAATTCACCAGGGGATTTTCATCAATGTCTCTCTCCCTCCTGTTCTGGGCTACCGTCGTCGCGGCCGTCATCAGTTTCTGGTGGCGCAGTGACAAGATCAAACATGGCGCCCTCGCCCAGGTCTCTCGCTATTGCAAGAATCAAAACCTGCAGTTGCTGGATCAGACCCTGGTGTTGAAAGGCGTGTGGTTGGTTCGGAACGAGAAGGGGTCGCTGGTCTTCAGGCGCAAATACAGCTTCGAATTCACCTCGACTGGCGAGATCAGATATCAAGGCAGAGTAGTATTGTATGGGGCATTACTGCACTCGATGGACCTGGAAGCCTATATAATTCCCGACGACGAAGACTCAATTTTTTGATCGACAGCTCATCATGGTCGCGATACAGGATCAGCGTGCAGGGCCTTGAGGGATAGAGCGTCGTAGTCCGGGGTAGAACATCAACAGTGCGCCTGCTCTCGCTGCCACGTAAATGATCATTGCCCACCACAATCCGTTGATTGCAAAGCGATCGATGAGCAACCACCACGCCAGCAGAAATACTGCCAGGGAAACAAACGCGGCGTTGCGCATTTGGGCGGTGGCGGACGCGCCAATGAATATTCCGTCCAGTTGAAACGCCGCGAAAGAGAAACACACATATATCGCTGCCAGGAATAGCTTCGAATTTGCGGCAGTTCTTAGCTCGGGCAAATCCGTCAATACAGCCACAGCAAACTCCCCAAACAACAAGAGGCAAGCTGCCAGCAGCAATGCGGTGATTAATGCCAACACAGTGGATCGCTTCACTGCCATGTCAAAAATATCTCTGCGTCCGGCGCCGATAGAAGACCCTACCAATGACTCGACGACGAAGGCATAAGCATCCAGAAAAAATGCTGCAAATGAAATAAGCTGCAGAAGAATATGATTCGCCGCCAGCACCACATCACCAAATCGGGCGCTTTGATTTATGAAAAATGCGAATGAGAACACCAGTAGCAGCGTGCGAATCATGATGTCCCTATTTGCGGACAGGGTCTTTGCCAAGGCCTCCCGATCCAGGATTTTGCTCAGAGGCCAGAACGAATGCCCCGATGGCATTCTTTTTCTGAGCTCGATATAGATCAACCATGCGGCAAAAATCACCGCACTCCACTCCGCGATGATGGTGCCGAAAGCGATACCAGACACACCCCAATCCAGGAACCCGGCGAACCAGACATCGAGTGTGATATTCAGACCATTGAGAAATAGCTGAACCAGCAACAATTGTCGGCTATTACCCAGACCAATTAACAGGCCCATTAATGCGAAAGTCGCCAGCGTGGCCGGCGCACCCCAGATACGAATGCTAAAATATTCCCTGGCTACCAGTTCAACAGCTTCACTGCCGTTAAGCAGCGAAAATGCGGCCAGGCTGATCAGCCATTGCAGGGCTATAAGCATTACTCCAAGGCCTACGGCCAAGAGTAGTGCCCGCCCGAGCACCGCCCGGACTTCAACATCGTCCCCCGCTCCCATCGCTCGCGCGGCAAATCCCGTAGTGCCCATCCTCAGGAAACCAAAACTCCAGTAAACAAATGAGAATATAAGCCCGCCAAACGCAATCGCTCCCAAATCTACGACTGTGCCCACGTTACCGATCACAGCGGTATCCACCAGTCCCAGTAGCGGCACAGCTGCGTTGGCCAGGATAATCGGCCAGGCTTTTTGCAGCAGGTAGGGGTAGCTTATGGATACAGGATTCAGCATAAGTTCAGGCTTGGGCAACTGAAGGCGGGCTTACTGTAGCCCATGCGTTAACAACATGCGACCATCGCCGGGATCATGGGTTGGCAGTGCTTCAATGCCCGGAATTCGACAGCTTGGGGAGCCTCTGATTAATTAGTCAAGATCTCTGTGTGGCCCACGGCAAAGATTCAGGACCGAACGCCCGTGTAGGATTCCACGCTACCGGGGTGGACAGTGTATTCTCCACTTGAATTGAGATGAGGCGTCCCCATCTTGTTCGAAGGACTGGCGGGATGAGCACTCGCTTATCAGTCCCGGTTGCAAATGTATGGCTCCAAGGTCACACTAAAAATCGGAAACAATCGATAAGGATGCTTCCCATGACTGATATCAAATTCCCACTACCACTGAAGACAGAACCCGCAGGTCTGATAAACACGGCCATCAACATCTTCACCGCTCCCGCCGAAGCATTTACCGAACTCGATCAACGTCCTATTAAGCTGTTCCCACTTACCTTGATCATGATAAGTACCATAGCTGCCATGTTCTGGTATTTCAACATTGTGGATTTTGACTGGTTCATCGATGATGCCATCTCGGGATCTGCCATAGAATTGACAAATGAGCAATTGGAAACTACTCGCGAAACCATGCAATCCATGTCTCAGACCACCTTCAAGATGTTTGGTGTGCTCGGGAGTGGCTTTGGACTCCTGGTATTATGGGTGCTACAGGCGGGTTATTTGAGCATGGCTTCGGCACTAAACGGAGACCGGTACAAGTTCACTAACTGGTTCTCTCTGGTGCTGTGGACCAGCCTGCCTTCCCTGCTATCCGTAATCGGGATAGTAGTAACGATCTTGCTCAGCCCCAATGGGCAAATAAGCCCCTATGACCTGGACCCGCTGACGCTGGCAAATCTGGGCATGCAATCAAGCAATGGCGCGGTGCAAACCCTCATGGTTTCGCTCAACCTGACCATGATCTGGAGTGTGGCGCTCATCGTAATGGCCTATAAACAATGCCTGGAATCGAGCTTAGTGAAGGCGCTTGCCATCGTTTTGGCGCCTTATCTCATAATACTTGGGGTTTGGGCGTATTTCGCACTCACATAAGGGGAGCTGTGATACGGTTCGACACAGTTTTGTAACTTTCAGTGTGCTGGCACCGTCAATTGGTAGTACCAAGCCCTGCGGAGAGTAAATCCACTTTATGAATGCGAAGAAACTTATACTCATCGTCCTGATCGCCGGTACCGTAATCGCACTTCCCTTCATCAACCGGGCGGTGTTTGGTATTAATGCCAAGGAGGTGAATGTATCCACGCTGTCCCGACGCATCATCAGTCCATCGATTCTGGCCTCAGGCTTTCTGGCCCATGAAGAGGAGGTCATGCTTTCCTCCGAGGTCATCGGCAAAGTGGCTGGCCTCTTTGTCGAGGAAGGCGATGTCGTACATCGAGGCCAACTCGTGCTGCAGGTAGATGACATCAATTTCATCGCCGCCCTGGAACAGTCAGAGGCGGCGGTGCGGATTAATAGCATCGATATAGAACGACAGGAAGTTCGCATCGCGAATTTGAGCCGGCAGTTTGAGCGCTCAAAGTCCCTGCATGAACAAAAGATGATCGGCGATGATGAGTTCGAAAATATTAAAAACCAACTGGACCTGACCCATATCGATCTAAAATCTTCGCGAGAGAGGCTGGCGCAGAGCAAGGCGCAACTGGATCAGATGAACGATCAGCTCAGCAAGACCAAGATCGTCTCTCCCATCGATGGTGTTATCACCAGCCTCGATATCAAGGTAGGTGAGACCGCCATTGCCAGCTCTACCAATATTCCCGGTTCATCGCTGATGACCATTGCAAATCCCGCCAGTATTTATGCCGAAGTGCTGGTGGATGAGGCCGATGTGGCTACGGTCAAAGTGGGCCAACGGGTAGAGATCGTGGCGATCGCCTATCCTGACCAGCCCATGCAGGGCATCGTGCGCTATATTGCCAACACCGCGAAAATCGCACCTGGCCGGCAGGGCCTCAGTTTCACAGTAAAGATCGATATTACCGATGTCGGTGAGGTTGTGCTTCACCCAGGCATGTCCAGCCGCGCGGAAATCTTCACCCGCCAGGATCAAGAAGTAGTGGCCGTGCCTATTCAGGCCATCATCTTCGAGGAAGACCGATCTGAGTTACGTAGCGAGTATTTTATCTTCGTGAATGATAATGGCTTCGCGCGCAAGACCAAGGTTGAAGTGGGACTTTCCGATGATGAATATCAGGAGTTGATTAGCGAGATTGACGGCAACATAGAAGTTATAGTCGGCCCTGACCAGGAGTTGAGACACTTGCTTGAAGGTGATCGAATAGATTCGACCGTGGTCGATCTATAAGTAGCTGCCGCCACCGCTGATAAAGCACGCAGAACCTCACATGGCACTTATTGAACTGAAAGCTATCACCAAGTATTACGAGATGGGCGACCAGATAGTCAAGGCCCTCGACGGTATCGACATCGATATCTTCAAGAATGACTACCTGGCCTTCATCGGCTCCTCCGGTTCCGGCAAGTCAACGATGCTGAATATATTGGGTTGCCTGGACAAGCCAACCAATGGTCAGTATCACCTCAATGGCAAGAACGTGGAGGTGATGGATCAAAATGAGTTGTCGGAGATTCGCAATCTGGAAATTGGCTTCATCTTCCAAAGTTTTAACCTGCTGCCCCGCTCGACCGCACTGGGCAACGTGATGCAACCACTGGTCTACCGTAATATCAGGCTGAAGCAACGCAAGGAAATGGCCATGGACGCGCTAACGCGGGTTGGCCTTGATGATCGTACTCATCACCTGCCCAATCAATTGTCCGGTGGTCAAAGACAGCGCGTGGCCATAGCCAGGGCCCTGGTAACCAAGCCATCAATCTTGCTGGCAGACGAACCGACGGGCAATCTGGATTCCAGAACCAGCGTCGAAATCATGCAATTATTCGATGAATTGCACTCGGAAGGTCACACCTTGATTGTGGTTACTCACGAGGATGAAATTGCCCGCCACTGCAAGCGGATGATAGAGATGAAAGACGGCAAGATTTTTAATGACAGTGATACTGTGATAGATGCGGTGACTCACTGATGCTCTTCGCCCTGTTTGAAAGTTCGCGCTCTGCACTGATATCCATCTATGCCCATGGAATGCGCAGCTTTCTTACCACTCTCGGTATCGTCATCGGCGTGGCCAGTGTGATCGCGGTGATCTCGGTAACCGAGGGCATGAGTGCATTCATCGGCGATACATTTGCCACTCTGGGTTCGAACAGCCTGACCATACAGTCTTACACCCCATTTGAAGACCAGATGAAAGGCATACGAGCACGTCTCACACCTGAAGACATGGAACTGATCGAAAGGCGCACCGATGGGATCGCATCTATTACCCCGATTCTGTTTGCGACGCGTTCCTCCCAGATAAAATTTGGTTCGCAGACGGCCTTTAGCCAGATTATGGGAACCACCTATGCCTACCAAGATGTTTCCCAATCCTATATATCGGTTGGGCGTTTTCTCGCACCCAGTGATAATGCCACCAGGAGGCGAATTGCAGTCATTGGTGAAAAGGTCAGAGAGAATTTGAATCTGCCAGAAAATCCCCTGAATGAATACGTGGAACTGGGTGGTGAATGGTTCAAGATCGTGGGACTGATGGAACCCAAGGGCGAGATTATGGGCTTCAGTCAAGACGACATCGTGCTGGTGCCTTACTCCACCATGCGCAGCCTTCAGGGCAACCAGACCCGCACCGATATCCAGATTCAACTCAGCCTCAGCGACACCGCGGATGTCGAAATCGTCACCCAACAGTTAACTACGCTGTTGCGCAATGCCCACGATCTCAACAGCGATGAGGATGACGATTTTGTAATCCAGACCGCCGAACAACTAATGGAAACCTTCGATACCATCATCAACATGGTCACCATCGTCATCGGCGGCATCGTCAGCATCTCTCTGCTGGTGGGTGGCATCGGCATCATGAATATCATGCTGGTATCGGTGACGGAAAGAACCCGGGAGATTGGCATCTGCAAGGCGATCGGCGCAAAACGCCACCATATTCTGATGCAATTCCTGATCGAGGCATTATTACTATCCCTGCTCGGGGGACTGATTGGATTAGCCCTGGGTTATGGCCTCGGTACCCTGATCTCTAATGCTATTCCCTCGTTCCCCCAGGCCAGTATTCCACTGTGGTCAATCGCGTTGGCTTTGGGCTTCTCCGGTTTTGTCGGCGTGCTGTTTGGCATTCTGCCAGCCGCCAAGGCCGCCAATCTCGACCCCATCGACGCCCTCAGGTACGAATGAGCTGGCCGGATAAATTCGTCGTGGAGCCTGGTCATACGCGGCGTTCATACACCTGAACAGGAACAATAGGAATGTCATTGCTGAGTGGGCGAGATGCTAAGGCCAATTTAGCCAGGCTGAGACATTAGTAGCAGACCTGAGTCATATGAGTGTGGTAGTCTGCGTCTGAATTTTAAAATAGTAGTGAAGATAGCTACAAGTGTTTAAACATGCCGCGGACCGGATACCGGTCACCCTCATCCTGGCCCTGAGCACATTGGATTTCTGCCTCTATTTTTTGGTGGATAATCCCTATGTTCTGGGTCTTTATTTCTACGCGACGATTATTCCCAAGTCTCAAATCTGTGCCTGGAATCATCACCATCAACACACATCCACGTTCCGCTTAACGCTGCCCAATCGCTTGCTTGAATTCTTTTATGCGCTACATACCGGTGTAAGCACAAATCTCTGGGTTCTGCACCATGTGTATGGACATCACCGACACTACCTGGATCAGACCAGGGACGAGAGTCGTTGGCTCAGAAAGGACGGAACTCAAATGGGTGAGTTGGAATACAGCCTCATCGTCGCCGCGACTGCCTACTATCGTGGTTATAAAGTGGCTAAAGATTATCCCAAAGAACAGAAGCAATTCTTTTTCTATTCTGCCCTGACTTTTACGCTGGTCGCACTGCTGGTCGTCTATCGACCTATACCTGGACTTCTCGTTTTTATCCTGCCGATGTTGATGGGCTTGTTTTTGACAGCCTGGGCGACCTACGATCATCACGCAGGTCTTAAGGCCGACGACGACTACAAAGCCTCTTATAACAACCTCAATCCTCTGTTCAACCTATTGACGGGAAACCTTGGCTACCACACCGCCCATCACCTGAAAGGCGGTCTGCATTGGTCGAAGCTGCCCCAGCTGCACGAAAAAATTAAGCACAAAATTCCGGATGAGCTGATTCTGAAATCGCTTGTCTCCTGAACTCAGATCCCGATCCGGAAAATTGGCAGACATTAAAAAACCGGAGACAAGCTGGCCGTCTCCGGTTTTTTAACCTGCAATGACTATCAGTTCATCACACTGATAATATGGATATTTATGGATTCCTAGATCGAGGTAGGCTCTGCGAGCCAGGCTTTTATCGTCATTGCAAGAGAATCGGGTTTCTCGAAAGGCAGCAGATGTCCGGCATCAGGAATATCCAGGAATGTGTGTGTCGGCGACATCAGTCTCCATTTCTGCCAGGCAGAATGAATTATGGTGTCTGAATCCTGGCCCCTGATCGCCAGTAGCGGCACCGATACCTTAGCGAGCAAATTCCATAGGTTGTGCACCTTGGTATAGCAGTGTGCCTCCCATTCCTTGCTATAAGTGAGCCGGCAGGCCTCGCCGTCGATTTCTTCAACGCCGTGTTCGATATAGTCCCATAACACATCATCACTGATGTTTCTGAACACGGTTTTTGGTCTGAAGTGTTGGAATGCTTGCAGAGGGGTGGACCATCGGTCGACTCGGGCCAGGGTCTTCCTTACCAGGGGAATCGTTTCTCTCGAGAAGCGGCCAAAGAAATGCAGCAGCAGCAGAAAGCGACGGGGCACCAGCACCGGTTCTATCAGAATTATGGACTTGAACAATTCGGGTCGCTTCGAAGCCGCCAGTAATATTGCGGCCGCACCCATGGAATGCCCGATGCTGGTGACCGGTTGATCAAATTGTTGCAACAGTTGTATCAGGTCGTCAGCAAATATTTGCCAGGATCCCAGACTCGATGGCGCAGGACTAGGCTGCCACAGGGGACGATGCAGGCTCGCAATCACTTCGTGGGATTCGAGGAATGGCTGCAACAGAGCTCGGTATGCCAGGGGCGGGAAGCCATTGGCATGGGAGAAATGAAGTAGTGGTCCTGCTCCTCCAAGATTCACATGGGGAGCAGGCGCATCGATGCGCCGATAGTGCATTTAATCGTCCTCTTGCTGCAGCGGCGTATTTTGCCATGTCCGCGGCATAATAACAGCGCAATTGCCGGGTTATGGAGCCCGCGAGAATTAGGCTATAAATTTGGGCGATCGACCCCATATTTGTAGACTAGACCAGCAAATCAGATCAATATTGGACTAAGGAGCCTCTGATTAATAATTCAGAGGCTCCTCATGTCTAACCAGGAGAACGATGATGGAATTTGAACTTCTATATTGGCACTGGATTGTTTTCGGCATCGTTCTGATGCTGAGTGAAATCTTTCTGGGCTCCTTCTTTATTTTCTGGTTTGGTGCCGCGGCGACTATCGTGGGACTGATGCTGGTGCCCTTTCCAGGGATTTCCGAAGTTGCGCAAATCATTATTTGGGCCTTCTCATCCACATTATTTGCTGTCGGCTGGTTCAAGTTTCTCAAACCTCTGGCCACGGACAAAACCAAAGCCGGATTGTCCAAGGAAGCCTTATTAGGAGAAGTAGGTCAGGTACTGTCACCACCTAACGGTGAAAAACGGGGCACCATCCGCTTTCCCGCTCCTTTGTTGGGAGCCGATGAGTGGCTGATCATTTCAACTGATTCTTTGAGCATTGGCGATAGAGTCAGCGTGGTGGACTTATCCGGAAATTCGCTGATTGTTAAAAAAGCATAAACCTTAATAGCCTGAGCCAAGTTAAACACTAAGAAGGAGTATTGCCATGCAACCAGAATTTATAATTCTTGTTATAGCAGTCTTGCTATTCGTACTAATAACCGTGGCCCAGGGCGTGCGCCAGGTGCCACAGGGATACAAATGGGTGGTTCAACGCCTGGGGAAGTATCAAGTATCACTCAAGCCGGGGCTGAATTTCATTATTCCTTTCATCGATATCGTCGCGCACAAAGTCACCACCAAGGATATCGTTCTCGATATCCCATCCCAGGAAGTCATCACCAAGGACAACGCCGTGTTGATTACCAATGCGGTGGCCTATATCAATATCGTCTCGCCTGAGAAAGCGGTCTATGGTGTCGAAGACTATGTCCTTGCGATTCAGACACTGGTGCAGACATCGCTGCGTTCAATTGTGGGTGAGATGACCCTCGATGAAGCCCTGTCGTCTCGCGATCACATTAAATCTAACTTGAAGGCAGCAATTTCTGACGACATCGCCGATTGGGGAATCATTCTCAAGACCGTCGAAATTCAGGACATTAATCCATCATCCACCATGCAGGCGGCGATGGAAGAGCAAGCCGCGGCAGAACGTGCGCGACGGGCAACCGTTACCCGGGCCGATGGTGATAAACAGGCTGTCATTCTACAGGCGGAAGGACAACTCGAGGCCTCCAAGCGCGAGGCCGAGGCCCAGGTCATCCTGGCGGAAGCCAGCAAGCGAGCGATCTCGCTGGTAAGCGAAGCGATCGGTGAGAAGGAAATGCCCGTGGTTTATTTACTGGGCGAGAAATATATCAGTTCGCTGCAGAATCTGGCAGATTCGGACAATTCCAAGTTTGTGGTATTCCCGGCTGATATTCCCGGTGCACTCAAGGGGCTCATGGGTAGATAATTGCACGTCGTCCACTGAAGCCGGTTACAGCCGAAACCCGTGCTCAATCCAACTGATTGGGCATGCGCATTGCAATGGAGTCCCGGTCGAGTCCACTATTAAGTTCGACCCCCAAGCAGCCTCTGGGTCCGAAATATTGAGGAATAAAATAGGATTGCTGCTCCTCACTTTCTGGAAAGCTGAAACAGATTTCTCGCACCGCATCGGAGATGTTTCTAGCCATAATCAGGCAGGTGCTGCATAAATTTCGAATCTTCGATTTTTAACTGTTCGGATTATAAAATATAAAGCCAGTCCGGTTGGTCCCAGCATGAAAGTCAGCAGCAGGCAGGGGATGACAAGCCAGTGTGAAATGCCCTGCTGCTGAGAATCCCGAACTTCCCAGGCCCCCACGAATAGATCGAAGGCAAGATAATGAATCCAGCCAGCGGTCAAGACATAAGGATTTGCAAATAAGCTGGCGACTCCTGCCAGAGAGCCGAAGCCACCTCCCTCGGGCATACTGCCGCTTTGGGAGATAAACAGGCCCACATAGACCAAACCCAAGACAAAAGGAATGAGCCCGGCGCTGATCAGAGACAGGGTCCACTTCCATTTTGGCATGAATATCAAGAGCGCCCATCCCGGCAGCACCGCGCTATTGCAGATTGAGAAAATTAGATCGGCGGACATAGCGGCCTCGTTTTTGTTTATTTGGAAGTGTTTTTCTGGAAGTAGGATTTTGCAATTGACCTACTGCGAAATTTGTAGCGGGCAGAATTACAGTGCCGGGATTTGTTAGTGAATGAATTTAAGCAGAGTCCGTTCGGTAATGATAGTGATTCCCACACCCTGTCGTTTCAGTAGCAGGGCTATTTCGATTCTGCGACCACGCCAGGCTTGCTTGCCTGCATTTCTTTAGGGGCTGTCCGTGAGTTACACTAAGCACAAGCAGGAATATCGAACTATGAGCGACGAACAATCTGACAACGCGGAAGCATTCGATAATCGATCCTTTTTGGCTCGACTGCTGGTGGGCGACTACGGCTTGGCTATCACTTACTGGTCTCTCTACTTCGCCGGTGCCGGGGCATTCTTCGTGCTTGGCAGCCAGGCTGCGGATAATCAATCCTGGGTTCGCTATCTCATTCTGATAACAATAATGATGACCTACACGGTGGTACTCATCATTGGTGTGCGCGCTGCCTACAAGGGCCCACAACTATGGAAGGTGATGTCGCGCACCTCGTCGGTTTTCATGATCATCAATATCCTGGTAGGAATCAGCACCCTGGGCTTCGTCTACTAGGGCAACTCCCGCTACCCCACAACGCGATTCTTGCGTTAGACTGGTTTATTCTGTCTAATTCTGTGGATAACTGACTGTTCGCATTGCGACGGACAAGCCAAGAGGACTGATTTTTGGAGCAGATGAGGTCAACTAGCTATACCCTGGTGATAAAGAAGGACTGTCCAACTTGCGCGATGATAGAGCCACTTATCGCTGAGCTGGCTGCCAGTTGCGATGGCAAGCTCAGCGTCTACGTTCAGGACGACCCGTCCTATCCCCCCAGCTACCCCGACCGCATCGATGATACATCCCTGGAATTTTCCTATCGCAATCAGGTCGAGATCGTTCCCACATTAATACGACAGACTCAGGACTCAGAAGATGTTCCCCGTATTATTGGCTGGGATAAAGTCCAGTGGCAGGAATTTACCGGCATCGACGATCTTGGTGCGGATCTGATCGATTTCAAACCCGGCTGTGGTTCCAAGACCCAGGACCCTGGCATGGATGAACTGCTCGCACTGAAGTTTGGTGACTCGCAATTCGGCGCTCGGCAGGTTCAGGTTTCTGAATCCGAGGACATCATGGAGGCCTGTTTCGAACGCGGCTGGAGCGATGGCTTACCCGTGGTCCCACCGACCCCGTTGCGGGTCATGCGAATGTTAAGTGGAACCGATCGCAAGCCTGCGGAAACCATCGGCCAGGTACCACCTGACAAGGTTGATTGCAGCATCGAAAAGCTTGCCATCAATGCGGTGATGGCAGGCTGCAAGCCCGAATATTTTCCCACGGTAATCGCCGCCGTGGAGGCGGCTCTGCAGGATAGATTCTGCATGCATGGGCTCTTATGCACGACTTATTTTTCCACGCCGGTGCTGATAGTGAACGGCCCGGTTAGCCGACAAATCGGTATGAATAGCGGCGTCAATGCGCTAGGGCAAGGCAATCGGGCCAATGCCACGATTGGCCGTGCCCTGCAGTTGATTATTCGCAACATCGGTGGCGGTATTCCCGGTGGCATAGACCGGGCCGCCATGGGCAATCCAGGCAAATACAGCTATTGTTTCGCCGAAGACGAATCCGATAGCGACTGGAACTCCCTGGCCATGGACCGGGGATACGAGCGCGAAGATTCGGTGCTAAACCTGTTTGCCGGAGACGGACTGCAACCCATAGTCGACCAGCAGTCTCGTACACCGCAGTCGCTAGCAAAGAGTATGGCACTGAGTTTGCGCAGCATCGTACACGCGAAATTGTATGGATTGGCTGACGCAATACTGGTTGTTTCTCCCGAACACCGGCGGGTTTTTCGCCAGGGTGGCTGGTCGAAGCAAGATCTGAGGAACGCCCTGCATGAAGAATTAGTGACACCTGGTGCCGATTTGATCCGCGGCGCCAATGACGTGGCCGAAGGCATGCCGGCCGGGTTTAAGGACAAGCTACTAAACAAATTCAGGGACGACGGACTGCATATCGTCAGCACCGGGGGCAAGGCTGGCATGTTCTCGGCCATCATCAGTGGCTGGGTCGCGACCGGTGAGCGTGGCAGTCAAATCGTCTCACAGAAAATTTTATAAACGATCACACTTATCATCACCAGGCAGTGTCAATAGAGGAAAATCATGATTAGTCAATCAACATTGTTAGACCCAACGGCCGAGTTACAGCCCGTCGAACGGCAGTTATTGCCGCGATTGTCCGAGCTCGCCGGTGCCACCATCGGCCTGCTCGATATCTCCAAGCCCCGGGGAAAGGAGTTCCTCGACGAAATTGAGAAACATCTGCTCAAGTTGGGAGCCCGAGTAAATCGGTACACCAAACCCACCTTTGCCAGAGTTGCTCCCACCGAGCTCAGTCAACAGATTAGCGTAGAATGTGACGCCGTCATCGAAGGTCTCGCCGACTGAGGTTCATGTACCTCGTGCAGTTTGCATGACATCATGAACCTGGAAAGCAGAGGCATACCGGCGGGATTTATCGCCTCCCGCGAATTTGTGGAGGCCGCCGCCGCGCAAGGAAAATCACTGGGCATAAAGCCCGCCAGTGTGTTTGTGCCTCATCCGATACAGGATCGTACCGACGCAGAGATGGTGCAACTGGCTGAGGACGCGATCGACGCAGTCACTGAGCTGGTATGCAAGGGCAGCTCTGAATAATACAGTGATGCTCAGAGGTGCCCAAGAGATAGGAAGAGTTTTAATAGATAGCTAAGGTAGTTTCAGCGCGCCGCAGCGGCACTTAATTTTGCTGCTCCGGTTGATGTAGTAAATCAGGAGATCAGCATGACCAGAGAAGCAGTAATCGTATCCACAGCCAGAACCCCAATCGGCAAGGCCTATCGCGGCGCCTTTAACGACACCGCCGCGCCGACTCTCGGCGGCCACGTCATCGCCGCGGCAGTGCAGCGGGCCGGAATCGAGCCCGGCGAGATCGACGATGTGATCATGGGCTGCGCCATGCAGCAAGGCACATCCGGGGCTAACATCGGCCGTACCGCAGGCGTGGTAGCAGGCTTACCCAGTTCTGTCTCTGGCATGAGCATGGACCGACAGTGTTCCTCCGGCATGATGGCTATCGCCACCGCCGCCAAACAGGTAATCAGTGATGGCATGCCTATCGTCGTCGGAGGCGGTCTGGAATCCATCTCGCTGGTGCAGAACGAACATCAAAACGGCTACCGCGCACAGGATCCAAACGTCATCGCCAAATCTGAGCATGCCTATATCTCCATGCTGGAAACGGCCGAGATCGTAGCCAAGCGCTATAACATTTCTCGCGAGCAGCAAGATGCCTATGCCTTGCAGAGTCAGCAGAGAACCCATGCCGCACAGGAAGCCGGCAAGTTCGATGACGAAATTGTGCCCTTGCCGACACAGATGCTGTTCGTGGACAAAGAGACCAAAGCGCAGAGTGTGCACGACGTCACCCTGGCCAAGGATGAGGGCAACCGGCCGACCACCACGCTGGAAGGTCTGCAGGGATTAAAAGCAGTGATAGAAGGCGGGGTAATCACCGCCGGTAATGCCAGTCAACTCTCCGATGGCGCTTCTGCCGCCGTGATTATGGACAGCAAACTGGCCGAGAAGAAAGGGCTTGAGCCCCTGGGTGCGTATCGCGGCATCGCGGTCGCCGGACTGGGGCCGGATGAGATGGGCATCGGTCCGATATTCGCCATACCGAAACTGCTGGAGCGTAACCATCTTTCCATGGACGATATTGGACTTTGGGAACTCAACGAAGCCTTCGCGGTGCAGGTCGTGTACTGTCGTGACAAACTTGGCCTCCCCGATGAGCTATTGAATGTCAACGGCGGCGCGATCTCTATCGGACACCCCTACGGCATGAGTGGCGCTCGCATGGTGGGACACGCACTCATCGAAGGCAAGCGTCGCGGCGCAAAATACGTGGTCTGTACCATGTGTGTGGGTGGCGGCATGGGCACTGCCGGCTTGTTCGAGGTGTATTAGAAACAGGCGGTATCGGCAAAATTGATCCTGGCTGCCTCATCGAACTCCGATGTTGGCAGCCTCTGATTACTGACAGCGTCGCCCTTCGCATCATTAATATTGCTTAACAGGATGCTGCCAAATTCCCTCTCCACAGCTTCCTGAAAATCGCGTTCTACCTGTAAATAACGTGCTACCCGGTCATCGAGTTCCAGCAAAAAACTGAAGCCTAACTCGGCTCTGTCCTCGATCGTCATCCTGCTGTTTTCAGGGTCAGTATAAAACTGACACATGGCGCTGTCCGCACCAAAATCCCTGCTGAACCGGGTATAGAAATCGCCCAGCAAGCTGAAAAATTCTTCGAAATCCGCCCCATCGATACCGGGGTTGTTCACCAGTCTGCCGCTGTCACGAAACCTGCGCAGGGTGCTGGCAATGTACCTGAAACTGGCTTCCGCACTGCTTATCGATGCGACTGAATCGACGGCAGCGGCGGGCTGTAAAGTAAGGAAAAACACCAGCATCGTCGTCGTGACCACAGCGCCAAACCGCGTATTGAGGAACCATCTCCGCTGCCGAGTTGCCAGATTTATCATTGCCTTTCCCGCTTTAGCCCTCGCCTACTCGGGCCCGACCAGGTTGTACGGATTCCCATAGAGATCCCGAATCACGCCCGACACTCCCCAGGGAACTTCGGCAGGCGCTTCTACAATCTCGACGCCATTTGCCGCCAGTCTAGCCATGTCTCCCCGGCAATCATCGGTATTGAGCACGGTGATCAAATTGCTGCCAACTCTGGATTTTTCATCATCATTACGGGCCGGCATCAATACGATCTGAGTATCCCTGTTACCCGCTGGACTGACCGTTAACCAACGCAGCTCTGGTACCAGCTTACTGTTGTCCATGCACACTTCAAATCCCAGATTATCCTGGTACCACCGCAATGCCTCATCCTGGTCATCGACGTAAACTGTTAGATGGGAAATTCGTGTTATCGTCATAACCGTAACTCACTCCCCTGGAATGTCTGTAATTAGCCTTTACCCGATGATTTGCAACTCAATCATCGAAGGATTTTATCGCGCCCCTGCCCGACTTCCGACTGCCGACAATCTTCTTGTCGCGCAGCCGTCGTTCCTTCGCCGCCCTACCCGGTTTGGTGGCGATTCGCCTGGCACGTTCGGTTACGGCATGCACTATCAGGCACGTCAGGCGTTCGATTGCATCCTTTTTGTTCTTTTCCTGGCTGCGAAAACGCTGCGCCTTGATGACTATTGACCCGTCCTTGTTAATACGACGATCTCGATGGTTAGCCAATTTTTCCTTGATTTCCCGAGGCAAACTTGAACGATTGATATCAAATCTCAGATGTACGGCAGTGGACACCTTATTTACATTCTGCCCGCCAGGGCCACCGGCACGGATGGCCATAAATTCAATTTCGGATTCTGGTATCTTGAGATTATTCATTGTGCGTAGCATCTATCGATGCCAACCATCCTACAGGAAACCAGATTATGACTACAGCCACTTCCCTGTTATTGCAGGATGCGACTATTCACCAGGCATCTCTGCTGTGCAAGGATATTGCCCAGAGCCGGAAATTTTATGAAGAAGTATTAGGTGCTCGATTTATTGCTGAATTCGATCCGCCGGGTTTGCTATTTTTCCGATTCGGCAGCACGCGATTGCTGTTGGATAAAAATGGCAAACCCGGACTGCTTTACATTCGCATGGCCGGGATAGATCAGACGGTAAGCTCACTGCAGCAGCAGGGTGTCGAATTCGAAACTGAAGTTCACTCTGTATTCAAGGACGATGAGGGCCTGTTCGGAAATGCAGGTGACACCGAATGCATGGCATTTTTTAAGGACCCAGCGGACAATACCCTGGCCCTGGTAGAACAAAGGCTGCTACAGGAAACTGCCGATGATTAGCATGGTAGACCGGTTCAAAGAATCGAGGACGTTAACCGGCGCATGAACGCTGGGAATTCTTGATTAAGAGCACAGTCTAGGTTAATGTCGGGCTGGTTCGGCGACCTCGACGGTCGCCGTTTTTTCCTCCCTGAGCAGCGCGATATTGCCCATGACAATCACAAATATAACTAATAAATTCAATGGTTTACTTATCTGTGCGCTGCTCAGCCTGGGCAGCATCAGCCAAGCTCAGGAACCGGTGCGCATCGCCTTCATGGACCCCCTCTCGGGCACCTTCGCCTCGATCGGTACCAGCGGCCTGAAGCAGATCCAGTTTGCAGCCGATTACCTGTTCAATTCCAGGGGCGGCATTCTCGGCGGGCGCATGATTGAAATCGTAGCGCTGGATAACAAGCAGAGTCCTACCGACACCCAGTTACAGTTCAGACGTGCGGTGAGTGACGGCCTGCAAATCATCTTTCAGGGCAATAGCTCGGCCGTAGCCAACACCCTCAGCACGACTATCTCCCGATTCAATCGTCGTAATCCCGGCAAGGAAGTTTTGCAGATAAATTACTCCGCCGTCGATCCTATTCTCACCGAAGATAATTGCAGCTTCTGGCATTTCCGGTTCGACGCCCATGCGGTGATGAAACTGGATGTACTGACCGACTTCATCGCCATGAACGAAGATATCAAGAGCATGTATATCATCGGCCAGGACTACTCATTCGGTCATGTTGTGGCTGACAACGCGATTCGATTATTAAATGAGAAGCGCCCGGATATTGAAATTGTTGGCAGTGAATTTCACCCCATAGGCCAGGTTAAGGATTTCACTCCCTATGTGACGAAAATTGTGTCCTCCGGTGCCGATGCGGTAATCACCGGAAATTTCGGTGCCGACATGGTCTCCCTGGCGCGTTCGATTATCGATTCCGGACTGGATATCCCGATCTACACTTTCTATGCGGCCTACGATGGCATCACCGCCACCCTGGGTGAAGACGGCAAGGGCAAGATCCACCTGATTCATAACGAGACATCCAATCCAATCCCTACGCAAGAGCGAAAGGAATTTATTCGCGCGTTCAAGGCTAAAAACCCCAACAACGACGTGACCCAACCACGTCTGACCAATGCCCTGTCAATGGTGGTGGCGGCGATGGAAAAAACCCAGAGTACCGACCCCTACGACATCGCACTGGCGCTGGAAGATATGAGATTCACCACGCTCGGCGGTGAAGAGATCTGGATGCGCGGCGAGGACCATCAGATATTCCAATCCCTGCATATCTCGGTGCACACCGATGAGGGAGTCGAATTCGACGCCGATAATTCGGGTTTCGGGCTGCGCACTATCTATCACGTCCCTGCAGAAGAAACCATCGTCGAAACCAGTTGCCAGATGCGGCGCCCCGGTCGTTAGTCCCCACGTAGTAAAATTGAGCTAGCGAAGTCAAGGAAACAGAGGCGCTGAGGCAAACATGCTAGAAGTCTTCATATTTGCCACGCTTAATGGTCTGGTTACGGGGCTGCTGTTGTTTATGCTCGCCAGCGGCCTTACGCTCATATTCAGTATGATGGGTGTGCTGAATTTCGCCCACGCCAGTTTCTACATGCTGGGTGCCTACTTCGCCTATTCCATCAGTCTGTATATGGGGTTCTGGCTAGGATTGATCTTCGCCCCCCTTATCGTAGGCGTGATCGGCGCCATGGTTGAGCGCTATGGACTGCGCCGGGTTCACAAATCGGGGCACGTCGCCGAACTGGTATTCACCTTCGGCGCGGCCTTTCTCATCGAAGAATCTATACAGTTCTTCTGGGGTCCCGACACCAAGAACTACCAGTCGCCGGATATCCTGGATTTTCCGCTGTTCACCTTATTCGGTCAGGAATTTTCGGCATACCGGGGTTTCATGATCGTCATCTCCATGTCGATCTTCATCGTTCTATTTCGCGTGCTAACCCGCTCTCGGGTCGGCATTATTATTCAGGCGGCCATCACTCATCCCCATACGGTCTCCAATCTCGGGCACAACGTGCCATTAATTTTCATGGGTGTATTCGGAGTAGGGACGGCGCTGGCAGGCCTGGCCGGGGTGATTGCCGGTCCGGTACTGACGACTTTTCCAGGCATGGCGGTGGTGTTGGGTAGCATTGTGTTCGTGATCGTCGTCATCGGCGGCCTGGGTTCTCTGGCAGGCGCATTCATCGCATCTTTGCTCATCGGCCTGCTGCAGTCCTACGCCATCGCCTCCAATGTGGGTATGCCCGATTTGTTAAATTTGCTGGGTGTCTCGTTCGCCCGCGATCACCCACTGAACGACTTATGGACCGTAACCCTGCCACAGATCGCACCCATTCTTCCATTCCTGCTGTTGGTTCTGGTATTGATATTTCGACCCACCGGGCTGCTGGGTAAGAGGGAAGAATAATGGCCACTGTCAGGAAATTTTCGCTCTGGGGTGGGTATCTGCTGGTGCTGTTAGCACTGCCGCAATTTTTTGATTCCATCCTCTCCATTTCTATCTTCAATCAGATGGCCATCGCCATCATCTTCGCGCTCAGCTATAACATGCTGTTGGGACAGGGCGGCATGCTCTCCTTCGGCCACGCGGTATATTTTGGCCTGGGAGGATTTCTGGCAGTCCATACGCTGATTCTGATCGAATTCGAAACGGTGTATTTTTCTATTATCTTTATACCGCTGGTCGGTGGATTCTTCGGTCTACTCGCCGCCATCTTCATCGGCAGCTTTTCGACGCGCAAAGCCGGTACCGTGTTCGCCATGATCTCCCTGGGCATCGGCGAACTCATCGCAGCTTCGTCGCTAATTTTCGTGAGTTTCTTCGGTGGCGAAGCCGGTGTCAGTGGTGACCGCACCTTTGGCCCGCTTTTTTTTGGCGTCGATTTCGCCCAGGATTTGCAGATATATTACCTCGCTGCGATCTGGGTTTTTATCGCTACCGTGTTCATGTACCTGTTCACCCGGACACCCGCGGGGCGCATGGCAAATGCGGTAAGAGACAATCCTGAACGCGCTGAATTCATAGGCTATAGTGCCAGACGCGTTCGCTTTATTTCCTTCTGTGCATCGGGCCTGTTTGCCGGCATTGCCGGTGGTCTGTTTGCGCTCAACTATGAATTCATCACCGAAGAAAACCTCAATGCCGCAACCTCTGGCCGCGTCCTGCTGATGGCCTACATCGGCGGCCTGGGGTATTTCATCGGTCCCATCATCGGCGCCGTACTGCTTACACTGATGAATTCACTGCTTAGCAATTACTCGCAACTGTGGTTGCTCTATTTGGGCGTCTTGTTTGTGTTGACGGTCATGTTCCTGCCCAGGGGTTTCGCCGGTTTCATCATGATGCACCAGGTGGCGTGGGTTTCAGGCACGCTGAGGAGACTGGCACTGCCCTACCTCATCACCGGGTTTCCAGCATTCATCTTTATTCTCGCCAGCGTCGCCATGATCGAGTTGAGCCATACAGACGGGGAAGCATTTCAATATCTTGGCCTATCACTCGAGCGCGGTAGCAGCATTGACTGGCTGCTGATCGGTGGCGTCGCCATCGCTGCTTTTCTCGGAACCAAAAAATCACTGCCGCAACTGCGGGATGCCTGGGAAGACGCCAATACGCTTCCCGCTGACGAGGACTCCTGAGTATGGGCATTCTTACGCTAACAGAAGTACGCAAAAACTTTGGTGAAACCGAAATTATTCGCGGCGTCAGCCTGGATATAGAGCAGGGCGAGAAACACGCAATCATCGGGCCAAACGGTGCCGGAAAATCCACCCTCTTTCACCTCATTAGCGGCTTATATAATGTGACAGCTGGCACTATCACTTTCAAGCAGAATGAGATTCAGGACATGACTCCCTATGAGGTGAGCCGTCTCGGCCTGGCTCGAAGTTTTCAGGTAACGAATATATTCGCGCGCATGAATGTCTTCGAAAACGTGCGTTGCGCGCTGCTGTGGAGTAGCGGCTACCGTTACTCATTTTGGCACCTGTTAGGCAGCCAGGGCGAGATCAACGACCGGGCCATGGAAGTGCTGGAGCAGATAGGCTTGAAGAACAAGGCCTTGTTCCCCGCCGGAGAATTAGCCTACGCACAGCAACGCGCCCTCGAACTTGGAATAGCGATTGCCGGCGGTGCCGAACTTGTCATGCTCGATGAACCAGTCGCCGGCATGAGCCATAGTGAAGCAAGTAATGCGGTGGATCTGATCCGCCGCGTTACCGCCGGCAAGACCCTGATCATGGTAGAGCATGATATGAATATTGTGTTCGATCTGGCGGACAGAATTTCTGTGCTGGTTTATGGCGAGATTATTGCCAGCGACAAGCCGGAAAACATTCGTGCCAATGCTCGGGTACAGGAAGCCTATCTTGGTGAGGTCGCTGCCAGTGCTTGAAGTTTCTAATCTCCATGCGTTCTACGGCAAGAGCCACATCCTGCAAGGGGTTAACTTCGAGCTTGGGGAAGGAGAAATTGTCAGCCTCCTGGGACGCAACGGCGTCGGCCGCTCAACCACGGTCAAAGCCATTATGGGGGAAGTGGAACCTCAAGGTTCCATAATATTCAAGGGCGAGGAGATAGCGGGCAAGAACAGCTTCGAGATCGCGCAGTTGGGTGTGGGCTATGTGCCAGAGAATCGAGATATTTTTCCATCGCTTACGGTCCGACAAAATCTCATTCTCGGCATGAAATCGACCCGACCCAGCCCGCGCTGGAACATGGAAGAAATGTTCAAGATGTTCCCTGCCCTGGGAGAACGGGCCGATGTTCATGGCGGCGTGCTCAGCGGCGGTGAGCAGCAAATGTTATGTATGTGCAGAACCTTGATGGGCGACCCGGAATTGATCATGATTGACGAGCCTACGGAGGGGCTGGCACCGAAGTTGGTAACGCAAGTCGCCGAGCTGCTGCAGGAAATTGCCAAACGCGGTGTGGCGATCCTATTGGTTGAACAGAAATTGTCCATCGCCCTGAAAATCTCTCATCGCCTGTACGTAATGGGCCATGGCCGGATCGTGTATGAAGGCACGCCTGAGTCCCTGATGCGCGCTGACGATGTGCGGGCGGAGTGGCTGGAGGTGTGACCGGCTAAATAGTAGGTCTGATATGAAAGCGCTACTCAAACTTCTACTCTTGCTAAATTTCATTCTCCCGCTCCAGGGCGCCATGGCCTGGGATAGTGTCGGTCATCGGCTCAGCGCCGCCGTCGCCATGGATTTTCTAAGCGCGGACACCCAGGCCCGGCTCCTGCGCATACTGAGACAACATCCGCGCTTCGATGAAGATTTTTTGGCCCAGGTACCGGGCTTTATCGACCCCAGCGATGACCGCCAAATGGCCGAGTGGCTACTAGGTCAAGCCGCTTACTGGCCGGATATCGTCAGGGGCCTGCCCGCTGCGGAAATGGATAAATACAATCGCCCGAGCTGGCATTATATCGATGGCGCATGGCTGCGGGGTGCCGCCACTGTGCAAGGCAACAACTATATCGGCGTCGCCAGATTCGATGACATCAGCGGTGAAGACAGGGCAACGATTCGCAATGAACGGCAAGTCCACAATATTGTCACCGCCCTGGATTACAACACCCTGGTGCTAGCCGATGCCAGCAGACCCATGCCAGAACGCGCCGTCGCCCTGTGCTGGGTGTTGCACCTGATGGCGGATATCCATCAACCCCTGCATGCAGGGTCGCTGTTTTCTGCCGCGCTGTTCAGGCGCGGTGATCGGGGTGGCAACGGCGTGCCCACCGACGCGGGTAATCTGCATGCACGCTGGGACCAGGCCCTCGGCGCTGCGGGCCTGGTGGAAACTCTGCCCCTCATCCAGCGACAACTCTCAGGCCTGGCTCGACCCGGAATACAAGCTGTGGAATCTGATTGGTCACAATGGCTGGCCGAGAGTCGTCAGTTACTGCTGACAGATGTGTACACCGACGCCATGAAACAGGCGATTGTCGCCGCGGATCAAACCGGTCGCAGATTAGGAAGCCAGACCTTGAGTGCTGACTATGTATCACGCATGCAGGAGATCGCCCGACAGCGCATCGGTCTAGCGGGTGTGCGTCTGGCCAGCTGGTTCGAAAACGAACTTCAGTAATTACCTAGATGAGTCTGGGATCAACTAGCGTTGGCAATTCGAGCAACGACTTCTTCAACGACGTTCTTTATCAGTCGATACCCGCACTGATTCTCCAGACTCATGATCGATTCCGGGTGGAACTGCACCGCCCGTATCGGCAGGCTCTCGTGTTCAACCGCCATTACCACCTGAGCCTGGCTGCTAACTGTGCTGGATTTATTCATAACGGTTTTTGCAGTGACCCGCAAACAATCCGGTACCGATTTTGCGACCAGAGAATGATATCTGCCGGCGCTGAATTCAGAGTCGATGCCGGCAAACATGTCGCTGTGCCGATGGCGGATTCTGGACGGCTTGCCATGCATTGGATAGCCCAGTTCGACCAGCTCTCCACCGAAGTATTCCACGATCCCCTGCAGGCCGAGACAGACGCCGAAGATCGACAGATCCCTCTGCAAGGCTAGCTCTATAGTCCTGGACATGTCGAACTGGGCGGGTGTAGCCGGCCCCGGTGACAGCACCAACAGATCTACCTGCTGCTGTTGCAAGTAGTCCCACGCCAGCTCCGGTCGCAGGGTAACCAAATCGACGCCACAACGGCGGAAATAGCTGGCCAGGTTGTGCACGAAGGAATCCTGATGATCGACCATCAACACCTTGACGCCGCTGCCGATAGCGCAGGATTGATTAGCCGTAGCCTTACTGTTGGTACCGATTTCATCCCTCACGGCAGCCAGCAGCGCCGACGCCTTCAGTCGCGTTTCCTGTTCTTCCGCCACCGGATCTGAATCGATCAACAGTGTTGCACCTGCCCTTATTTCGGCGACACCCGCCTTGATGCGCATGGTGCGCAGGGTCAAGCCTGTGTTCAGATTTCCGTCGAAACCTATATGACCTATCGCCCCTCCATACCAGTGCCGTGGAGACTTTTCCTGTGCCTCGATAAACTGCATCGCCGCCAGCTTGGGCGCACCGGTGACAGTGACCGCCCAGGTGTGGGCGAGAAATCCGTCGAGGGCATCAAATTCAGATTTCAGGATGCCCTTAACATGGTCCACGGTATGAATGAGCCGTGAATACATTTCGATCTGACGCCTGCCTACCACCTCAACCGAGCCGGGCTCGCAGACCCGGGCCTTGTCATTTCTGTCGACGTCGGTACACATGGAAAGCTCCGACTCATCCTTCTCGGAATTCAACAGCGTCTTGATCTGGCTGGCATCTGCGATCGCATCGACCCCTCTGGCGATGGTGCCAGAAATCGGGCAGGTCTCGATTTGCCTGCCGTTCACCCGCACAAACATTTCCGGGGATGCCGCCACCAGGTATTCCTGTTCGCCGAGATTCATCAAGGCGCCATAAGGTGCCGGGTTAGATTCTTTAAGACGCTTGAAAACGTCGGCGGGGCTATCCTTGCAAGGTTCATAGAATACCTGGCCTGGTACCACTTCAAACAGATCTCCGCGTCGAAAATAATCCAACGCCTGCTCGACTCGTCTCGCGTACTCACCCGGCTCATGATCACAATTCTTCTGCACATGGGTTGCGGGTACGTAGGGCTGCGAATTACCGGTACGCCGGAAGCCCCCGGTGGTTTCGCTGCGTTTATCAGAATTCCAGCCGCGGCAATCGAATTCATAGCTGTAACAGATCGTCTGCTCGATTCTATGGTCAGCTACCGTGATCTGGTCCGGCAGGTACAGCACCAGATCCCTGTCTTCGTCGTTTCTCTCCTGAAAATGCGCTACATCTTCGAATTGAAATGTCAGGTCATAACCGAAGGCACCATATAAACCAATATAGGGATCAGACGGATTGTGGAAGCAATTCACAATTTCTCGAAGTACTGAAAACAGGCTCGGCCTGCGGGAACGCATTTCTTCCGCCACTTCCGGGGCATCGGCGATTACAGTCAGCTCTATGGTCTCCGCTGAGCCATCGAGCCGATCGATGGCATCACAATCCTTAAGTGCCCGGTAAATTTCCGGCAACAGGATCTCACCGCGAACGTTCAGTGCATTGATTGATAATCCTCGCCCTCTCCCAACCAGCTGCAGTGGAGGATTTACAAAACCAATATCCCAGCGCGTATATCTGCCCGGGTATTCAAAACTGGAAGCCAGCAATACTCCACGTCGGCAATCAATGGATCGCCGTAGCGCATCCAGCGCGGTCAGATAATCCAGTTGTGCAGCCGAACGTCGCACGCGGATACCACCGCGACATTGATATTGTATTTGGTTTAGATTCTGGTTTTGAATATGCATAGCCACAAGCTCTCAATCCGTGTGTTCGGCAAGAATTATGGCAAACTGATTATTTTTTAGAACAGGAGGCCGCCACAACCCTCGGGCGACCAGTGAAGAATTCTAAAATTTTTTCTCCTGGCTGCCTGACGTGTCAAGCCACCAGAAATTAAATCGTGGATTCATAGTGGCGGGATAATGTGCCGTCCCCCGTTTTATGTCAACCCCTGGCAGGGATTGGCGCAGTCGTTGTACGCCAGGCCATCCGCCATGCCAGTGAAGAATGGCTGCGGATTGTCTCGCTGACAAAAAAAAGCACACTGAACGCCAACTAATACAGATATACTCTATGACACATCGATCAAGTAGAGCGGGAATAACTCCATGACAAAATTAAAACTCCGTCTATCTCTCGTCACCATACTGCTGTTCTTCGTCTCCGCTTCAATCAGCGCGGCGGACTTCAGGAATTCTCGCCCCGAAGCCCTGGGCATGTCCTCGGAGAGACTCGAACGCCTGGACTCGGTGATGAAGTCCTATGTCGACAATGGCCAACTGGCAGGCCAGGTAATCCTGGTACTTCGCAATGGCAGAATCGCCTATGCCGCCGAGAATGGCCTGCGCAATATCGAATCAGGCCTGCCCATGACCACAGACACCATCTTCAGAATTGCCTCTCAAACCAAGGCCATCGTCAGCACCGGCATCATGATCCTGCATGAGCGTGGACAACTGGATATATCTCACCCACTGAGTCGCTATATTCCCGAGTGGGCAGACATGCAGGTGGCGGTGGCTAAGGACGGTAGAGGCTATGACCTGGTACCGGCAGAACGACCCATTACACTGCGCAATCTACTCACTCATACCGGCGGCATGAGCTATGGCAGCGGACCGGCGGCGGAAGCATGGGAGGCCGCAGGTTTTCGGGGCTGGTACTTCGCTAATAAAACCGAACCGATAGCAAAATCCATCGCCCGCATGGCTGCCCTGCCCCTCGATGCTCAACCCGGAGAACAATGGATCTATGGTTACAACACCGACATTCTGGGCGCCGTAATCGAAAAAGCCAGTGGCTTAACCCTGGAGGAATTTCTGCAATCGCACATATTCGATCCACTGGGCATGGAAAACACCCATTTCTATTTACCCCGGGATAAAGCCGATCTTCTTGCCGTGGTTTATCAACCCAAAGACGGCGGCGGCATCGAGGCTATTCCGGCAAGCGATGGCATGCGCAGCCAGGGTCTGTACAAGACCGGAGACGGGCCCAATATGAGCTTCTCTGGTGGCGCCGGGCTATTGTCTACGGCCACCGACTATGCGAAGTTTCTGCAGATGACGCTGAATGGCGGCAAACTTAACGACGAGCGAATTCTCTCTCGCAAGAGTATAGAGCTGATGACCACGAATCACCTCGGTGACATCCCCTTTCGCCGCGGCCAGGGCTTTGGTCTGGGATTTTCGGTAGTGACTGACCTGGGCAGCCGCGGCACCCTGGGTTCTATTGGAGAGTATGGATGGGGCGGTGCTTACCACTCCACCTATTGGGTCGACCCGGTGGAGCAATTGCTTGTCGTCTATCTAACCCAGATCATTCCTGCCACCGGGCTCGACGATTATGCCAAACTTCGCAGTGGCATTTATCAGGCCATAGTCGACTGAACCCAGCCATGAGTACTGATTCTGGCAAGCAAAAAAAACCTGGCCTGCGGGTGCTGTTTCCAACCCTCATCTATGAGGATTGGTATGCAGACTACGACGGGGAGCGGGAGAAGCTGATAGCCTTCGTTCATAAGCTCAGTCAAGAAGACACCGAGGGGAAAGAATATTCGGCCCGTGAGTACCCTAACGGCTACACCTCCTACTTCTCTCGCAGTGACCTGTACAAGCTTTCGGAGCTCACTGGCCTGGTGGCCTTTCTATATCAGAGCGCTCAAAACTTCGCTTACCAACATCATTGGGATACGCAAAACTACGAGCCAGTGATCAATGCCCTGTTCACGAATATCAATTCCAAATTCGGTTTCCACGCCGAACATTTGCATCCCTATTCTCACATCAGCGGCACTTTTTATGTCAAGTGTGAGACCGGAGCACCTGCCATCAGCTTCAAGGACCCAAGGATGGCGCGCTGGATGATGCCGCCCGCTGCAGACGGCAACAGGGCTGAGAATACCTTTCATGCCAAGGTCGCACCGGAAGCAGGCAAACTACTCATGTTTCCTTCCTGGCTGGAACATGGCGTCGCCCAAAACCAGACTGAGACAGAGCGTATCAGTATGTCATTTAATTTTGAGATGCGACCTAAATCGACTGGAGTAAGGGGGTCAGATTAAATATACAGTAGTTTCAGGGGAGCTCCAGTACATCAGAACGCCAAGTGTGAAACTACGGTAGTTTTAATCTGACAAAAAAAACGGCGATGATTACTCATCGCCGTTTTTTACTAGCTGGTGCTTAGAACTGCCACAATGCTCGTGCATAGAGTCGACGACCCCGAGGATCGAACACCGTTGCATCGTAGTTCAGGCCTCCGACTTCACGGTAGGGGAGTTTCTCATTGAAGACATCGAGTATTCCCAATGTGAAGACGGTGCTACCAAAAGTGCCAACGCTCCAGTCGTGAGCATAGCGATATTGGATATCCCAGGTACTGTAACTGGAGATATTCTTTTTCAACAGCGATCTCACAAAATCACTACCGGTTTCCCAGGCATAATCATAGACCAGATCCTTGTAGCCACCGATATGACGATTAATCAACGTCAAACCGTGGGCGTCTCGCTGCCAGGAAAAGGTCAGGTGACCCTTGTTATCTGGCAGGGAACGAACATGCAGTCCGTTACCGGAGGTACCAGCGGCATCATGTATTCCCGTATCAAGCAAGCCCAGTTCCAGACCGGGCACACCGATCAGGGTGTACTGGTTTACGTGGGTGTAATCGAGACTGGCGCGGAATCTGCCGTAATCGTTATCCCAGCTGTAGCCAAGCCTCACATCGACACCGTCCGCTTCAATCTTTCCAGCGTTAATCGCCGCCAGGGTGAGGGTAATCAGATTAGCGCTAGAGCTTCGATATAAGCGGCTGATATATTGCCCTGCTTGTCCCTGGTACAGAGATGGATTTACAACACAATTCAAGCGCTCATCGGAGTCAATTCCGAACTGTGCAGTGAGATCATTGGGATTACAAGGCACATCCAGAACAGTCGAATCGAATGCAATCGAGTCATTCAGAATATAATTATTGGGGTCATCTCTAACCGCAAGGAAACTTTCGATTTCGGGCTGTACCGCCGAAATACCCGGTTCAGGTAATACCCGGTCAGACACCTCGAAACGCCAGACGTCCGCCTGTACGCTAAGACCATCGAGGTCACCGCCTGGGGTCCAGATAAATCCAACGCTATAGCTGTCCGCATACTCATTACCTACGTTCGGCGCCGGGCCGCCCAGGGTAAAGGTCTGCTCCACTTCACCGTTTTCAGGAATTGGATCGAGCAGGCCCGCTCTAACCTTCTGGTTCGAGATCGGATCGCGGAAAACTATGCTGCCCGCTTCCAGCCCTTCTTCGACGATGCCGATATTCGGCGCGCGGAACGACGATGAGAAGGACGCTCGAAGCAGTAGATCTTCTCTGGGTCGCCAGCTCATCGCCACTTTCGGTGAAAGCTCGCTGCCGATATTGCCTCCATAATCTTCATAACGCAGCGCTATCTGTGTCTCTACGTTCTCAATAAATGGCAGGGATAGCTCGACGAACACCGCCTTGGTAGATCGCGTATGATCGAAGTTGAAGATGCAGTTCGAGCACTCATAGTTGTTGGCCACATAGTGCGTCGAATTGGGCACACCGTTGGCGTCATAGGTGAGGATGCGGTTCTGCAAGCCGGGAAAATTAAGCGAAGGCGCCCGGGATTTTGCCACTCTTTCCCTATACTGTGCACCGAACGCGATGGCCGCAGTGCCGCCACGCATATCCATAAACTCACCACCCACTACGGCATCGAACACCGCCATCTTATTACGCTTGTCGGCTCGCAACACGGTTTCGTTCATCCAGTCCATGAGCGCGGGTGAGTTGGCCAGCGCGGGATCGCCGTTAAGCGAGGTCAGGTATGGATTATAAAATTCACATCCTCCCTGACCCTGGTTATTACTGGTCAGCGCCAGGGACAGGCTCTCGCGGGTTGTTAATACGTATCCCGGGAAGAAGGTCTGGGTATAACCATCGCCGAAGTACTGCCAGGCCTGGGGCACGGCGCCGCCGAAAGGCCCTGGCTGATGTTGCCAATCGAAATTCGAGACACCATTAGGAACACAATTCGGGCCTCCCAAGCCGTTCACCGCCAGCTCGGTACGCTCGCGATTAAAGGTCTGGTAGGTCTGCTCGTTACTGGAATCACTCCAGGCATAACTTATGTCGTAGTTCCAGGGGCGATCGATATAAGTGAACTCACCACGCAAACCTGCCTGCACGATGGTCGCAGTAGAATTGTTGGTATTGGAACGCACCCCATCTCTGGGTATTCCGTCACGCGGATAAACCAGGTGGGTAACGTTCAGACCACCGTTAGCCATGGAAACCGGGGCATTCGGAATATCCGCCTCGGTGGGTCGAGTCAGGCCGATGTTTGGTGCGTACCAACCCAATTCAGTACTCTGGCCGATGGCATTGTAGCCGAAGTATGGATTACGGATATAGGCACCTGGTTGCGCCAGCATCACAGTGGGACCACGGGTCCGACTAGAACCGCCGGTGTTGTTGAGGCCGCCACCCTCGAGGGTGATCTCATTCTCCATGTAGTTGACGAAAGAATAAAACTCCGCCGCTTCACTGAAGGTATGGTCGAACGCTGCGGCAAAGCTGGTACGCTCCGTATCTCGGGAGAGAAAATTAAATCGAGCTACATCCTCGCGACAGGCGCCACCGCGTTCACCGCGCCCCTCCCGCAATGCACCGATCTGCATTGGAATACCCTCATTAGTGAGGGTGGTTAAACAGAGTGGGTCACTATAGATGACGTCGCCATCTCCACCCTCGCGCACGTTCGCATCCATAATATCTTGCGCGATATAGGCTGGATTGACGTTGGCGCCGAAGGAAGGAATAGAGATCGAACTGCCGAATGAAGACGTAGTGCCCAGGAATTGAGAGTTTGAATCGATGTGATTGCCGTCCATCACATTGAGATTGTCACGCTCGAAGACTTCGGCGGAGAGCACGAAGTGGGTATCGCCGCTGTCGCTGGCCCAGCCCCAGATGCCACTGAGGGTGGTGTCGTAGGCACTATCTGCCGCTTCCACGCCTTGTATATCACCATAAAGTTCGAATCCCTCGAATTCTGTTCGCATGATCACGTTGACCACACCGGCTACTGCGTCAGAACCGTAGAGGGCTGAGCCGCCGTCGGTTAATATTTCGATACGCTCGGTCATTACAATCGGGATGGCATTAATATCCACGAACTCGCCACCAGAAGTGGTGATAGCGGCGTATGGGGCCACTCGTTTGCCGTTAATTAACACCAAGGTTGAGTTCTCGCCGAGGTTCCGCAGGTTAATCTGTGCCGTACCTTCGACCTGTGAACGTTCACCAGAACCGGAGTTGGTGAATGATCCGGAGTTCACTTCTAGGTTCTTGATTACGTCCCAGATGATGGCGGCGCCCTGTGCCTCGATACTGCTCCGATCCACGATCTGGACCGGCGATGGTGCATCCAGCGGCGTGCCGCGGATGAATGAGCCTGTAACGATCACTTCTTCGATTTCTACGTCATCTTGAGCAGCTATAGGGACGGAAAAACTAGCAAGGATTACTCCCAGAGCAATAGCTTTCCGTTTACCAGGAAATTTTTTTTGCATTACTTCTCCCCTTCTTGATAGTAGGATATTGTGATTATGCCAACGCCCTTCATTGAGGCGAAAGACTGATATTAGACTATTCCAGAAGCAGTTACTAAAGTTTTCCTGGCGAAAATCCACTGATTTAGCGACTAAATCAGTCGGCTTCGACTGAAGTGTTACCATCCTTCTCACTTTTGCTAAAAAATCCTATTCCTCAACGAAATCACCCCTTTTAGATTCCACACGAAATCAAAAAAATGACGAAAAAACTCAAACTCTCGGTCCTCGATCAATCCCCGATACTTGATGGTAGCAACGCCTTCGAAGCACTGCAGGAAACTATGAAACTGGCGGGTCTCGCAGACGAATTAGGCTACTACCGCTATTGGGTCGCCGAACATCACGCCTCCGATGCCCTGGCAGGCTGCGCACCGGAAGTTCTATTAGGTAGGCTGGGGGCAGAAACAACGCAAATCCGGCTTGGTTCTGGCGGTGTCATGTTGCCGCACTACAGCCCCTACAAGGTAGCGGAGAATTTCAAGCTGTTGCAGACGCTCTATCCTGGCCGTATTGATCTCGGTATAGGACGGGCACCAGGGACTGATCCGTTTACAGCCGCCGCCATCCGTTATGGCTCCAGGGTTGGTCCGGAACATTTTCCCAATATGGTGCTGGATCTGCAGGCCCTGCTAAACGATTGCGATCCCCACACTCCGGGCATGGAAAATGCCCGTGCCTTCCCCCAGGTAGAAATCCCTCCCCAACTGTGGATGCTGGGTTCCAGCGAAGACAGTGCGACGCTGGCGGCGCTGACCGGCCTGCCCTACAACTTTGCTTATTTCATCAATCCTACGATCCGGCCCGACATCTTCGATCACTACCGTGAGCGGTTTCAGCCCGGACCCAATTACAGCAAGCCCCATACCTGTATCACCCTGTTCAGCATAACGGCGGCGACGGAAACGGAAGCGCTGAGCCTGTCCCGCAGCAGAGACCTGTGGTTTATCAGGTTGTTGCGTGGGAATCCGGGGCCGTTTCCGAGTGTGGAAGCGGCGACGAATTATGACTATTCGGCCGCTGAACTCGAGATCATTGCTGAGAACAAGGACCGGCGCGCAGTCGGGACACCGGCACAGGTGAAGGAGAAATTACTGAGCCTGGCGCGGCAATTTAAAGCCGACGAAATCATGTTGGTCACCATCACCCATGATCCTGTGGCCAGGCGCCGCTCTTATGAATTGCTGGCCTCGGTGTGGTTTTAGTCTGCGTACCAGCGCTTCCCAGATGGACTCCGCAGCCCCAAATCTTTATGCTGGGCACCTGTTTTGGAGAAAAAACAATAACGAGGAGATGCATCATGCGATTCCTGGCTGTACTGTTCACCTCCCTGATTTTAACCGCTGCGCTGGCGCTACCGGTCCAGGCACAACTGGCGGTTCCCAATGCCGCCGGCATGACTTATGGACATGTGCACCTGAATGTATCAGATATCGAACTGCACAAGCGGATCTGGGTCGATCACTTCGGCGGTGTGGTGGTGCAAAAAGGCGCGCTGACTGCGGTGCGCCTGCCCAATTTATTGGTAGCGTTGACAGCGCGAGAACCCACCATGGGGACTCGCGATACCCTGATGGATCACTTCGGATTCAAGGTGCGCAACATCGCTGGTTTTCTGGATAAATGGCGCGCCGCAGGCATGGAAGTGGGGCCAGAGTTTATTGGCTCCGAGGGCCAGTCCAACGCCTATGTCATGCTGCCGGATGAGGTCTATGTAGAATTGCAGGAGGATCAAGGACTGTCTACGGAAATAAGTGGCTACCATATTCACTTCAGAACTCCCCAGTTCGAGGAACTGCTGGCCTGGTACACGGATATTTTCGGCCTGGAAGTAAAACCGAGAGGCAGGATAACTACCACCACCAACGCGCCAGGAATGAACATGAGTTTCGGTGACTCTGAGGAAGCTAGATTACCTACCCGAGGTTCCGCCTTAGACCATATCGGATTTGAGTTTGACGACCTGGAGGCATTCTGCAAATACCTTGAATCGAAGGGCATTGAATTCGACGTGCCTTTTCGGGATATCCCCTCGATTGGATTGAAGATCGCATTCATCACCGACCCGGCGGGTACCTTCATTGAACTCACCCAAGGCTACGACGAGTTCTAAAACATCCAGATGCTAAAAATAAGAACTGCCTCCACTGCCGCCCTGCCTTTCATCATAGGATTTCTGGCATTAAGCGGTATCGGTGGATCCATATTTTTCTTCACTCACGAACCCAATAACCAGGGTTTCATAGACTATCCAAATATAACGAACTTTCATGTGATACCTGGCGCCATCTGTCTGGCCCTGGCGCCATTTCAATTTTCCGAGACACTGCGAAAGAGATCACTCAACACCCAACGTTTTGCAGGCAGAGTACTGTCGGCTATCGGTCTGGTGGTGGGAGCCACGGCTCTATTTCTGGGTCTTATCGTTCCCTACTCCGGCGTTTCCGAGCAGTTGGTGATCGGCTTCTTTGGTGTTCTTTTCCTCTTCTCTATTGTCAGAGGGTTTCTTTACATTAGAAGCAAAGAGATTGCATTACACCGCGAGTGGATGATGCGAGCGTTTGCCATCGGCCTCAGCATCGCCACCATGCGCTTAATCTTCATACCGGCATTGATCATCGTTGGCAATCCGACGCGCCAGGAAACAGAGATGCTTTCGATCATTGCGTTTACCATCGCCTTTGTCTTGCATTGCAGTATTGCCGAGATATGGATAAGGACTACCCGCAAAGCGATCGCCTAGTGTCGACTAACTTAGACAATCCCCTCAATTTCGAAGCGGAACCAAAAATGGATAAGGCCAGACCAAAAATTGCCACCGCATTGAATTTATTGTTCACAGTATCCAGTGTGATTGCTGCGAATTCGGCTTTTTCACAGACCATTTCTCTCGAGCAGATCATGGCCGAACCCGACTGGATTGGTCGAGCTCCGCAACAAGCCTACTGGTCTGATGACAGCGATTCTATTTATTTTTTCCAGAAAAGGCAGTCGTCGGAGCATGTCGATTTGTACCGGGTAGAACGCGACGGCGAGGACCTTGAACTGGTCACGCCGGCGCAATATAGCAGTGCCGATGTGGCGGGTGACATTCTATCTTCCGACTTCCGGCTAAAAGTCTACGAACGAGCAGGCGACATCTATGTCAAGAACCTGCGTCGTAATGAAATCACGCAACTCACACGTACCGCGGCCGACGAAACCAACCCGGCTTTCAGCGCTGACGGTAACAAGGTGTTTTTCAATCGAAACAACACGCTGTTGGTTAGAGATCTTGCCAGTGGCCTGGAATATCAAGCGGCAGATCTCCGCCTGCAAGACTCCCCCGATGAAGAGGAAGAGCGCGACTACATCGAGGAGCAGCAGCTACGACTGTTTGACATTATCCGGCTAACAGAAGAAAGAGAAACCTCCGCTGAAGATTTTGCCCGCGAAAGCCAACGCCAGGACAGTGGCAGGCCCCCGCTGCCCTTCTACCTGGGCGAGGACATGGAAATCATTTCCACCGCGCTCTCACCCAGGGAAAACTGGCTGTTGGCAGTCACCAGGAACAGCACAGAGCAGGAGGATGGCAAGGCCGGCAGTATGCCCAATTATGTCTCTGCTTCGGGCTACGTTGAATCCCAGGAGGTTCGTAGCCGAGTGGGAACCACCGACTTCGCTAATCACCAGTTGTTTATCTTCGATCTGCTCAAGCATGAGTTCGCAGAGCTTGAACTGTCAGGCTTGCCAACTCTCGATCAAGACCCCCTGGAGCAGCAACTGCCACGGGAACAGAAACTGCCACGGGAGCACGACGGCAATGAGGACGACGCAGAGGACTCCCTGCGTGAGCTGCAAATTACCGGCCTACAGTGGAACCGGGAAGGCGATCGGGTTCTTTTTCAGGCGATCAGTCGCGACAATAAAGATCGCTGGCTGCTGACGGTCGATACCGAGGATCTCAGCCTTGAGCCACCGGAAGCGGACGCCAGCGACGGATTTGATTCGGAATCGGTGCGAATGTTGCCACTGGGCATGAGTAGTCATCATGTGCGAGTGGTCCATCACAATCACGATCCGGCCTGGATCAACCGGCAGTTTATCGCCGCGCACTGGTTACCAAACAATGAATCCATTGTGTTCCTGTCCGAGTTGGATGGCTATGGCCATCTATATCTCCACGAAGCCGGTAAAACCACCCAGTTAACTGCCGGAAAATTTGAAGTCAAGGACCCTGTAGTCACCAGAAATGGCCGGGAAATCTATATTAGTGCCAACGTGAATCATCCCGGGATCTATGAAATTTTCAGACTACAACTCGCCGACGCGGAACTGGAACAGGTCACTGATCTCGGAGGCAGGAATCGATTCCTGCTCTCCCCCGACGAGTCCAGATTATTGATCACGCACAGTGACGCACTCAGCCCAACGGAGCTTTATGTAAAAACCACGAGGCCCAATTCCAGGGCCACGCGCATAACCCACACTATCAGCGAAGAATTCCATAACCTGCCATGGGCACAGCCGGAGTTTATCGCGGTGCCTTCCTCCCAGGTCAGTGACCCCATTCATTCGCGTGTCTATACACCGCTGGGCGATAGTGGCGCTGCCAGGGCCGCCGTGATCTTCATCCACGGCGCCGGCTACCTGCAAAACGCCCATCAAGGCTGGTCCAACTATTTCCGGGAATTCATGTTTCATTCGCTGTTAGTGCAACGAGGATACGTCGTGCTGGACATGGACTACCGCGCTTCCAGTGGCTATGGCAGGGACTGGCGCACCGCCATCTATCAACAGATGGGGACACCCGAGGTGCAGGATCTGGCGGACGGCATTGACTACCTGGTGGCAAACAAGCATGTCGATCGTGATCGGATCTGTACCTATGGTGGGTCCTATGGTGGCTTCCTGACGCTGATGGCCATGTTTAAGCAACCCGAATTGTTTGCCTGCGGTGCCGCGCTAAGGCCTGTTACCGACTGGGCGGCGTACAATCATGGTTACACCTCCAATATACTGAATATTCCCAGCCTGGACCCGTCCGCCTACGAGCGCAGTTCCCCCATAGAATTTGCGGAAGGACTGGAAAAGCCGCTACTCATCGCCCACGGTATGCAGGATAACAATGTGTTCTTCCAGGATTCCGTGCGCCTGGTACAGAGACTCATCGAATTGAAGAAAGAAAATTGGGAAATGGCGATGTATCCGATCGAAGCCCATGGCTTTCGCGAAGCCTCGAGTTGGCTCGATGAGTACCGGAGAATTTTGAATTTGTTCACCGAGAACCTGGACAAGTAATTCCCCCTTGGTGATGGCCGCCATCGAATTGGCAACCTGCCGGTTCTACGCTATGCTGCCAGCAAAAGGATACAATAGTGCGACCCCTGCCCATCCCCAAAAATCACTTCGGCTCCGTTTCAAGGGAGGGCTCGCCCATTCATTTGCCGAGGCAGTTTTCTCGTCGTGGTTTTATGAAACTGGCCGCTGCCACTGCAGGGGGTAGTGCCATTGTAAACATGTCGCCGCAGATTGCGGCACAGAGCCTGACTTCCACGGAAAGATCCTTGCTTTTACACGCCATCGATGTGGCTATGGATGCCGGCGCCGACTACGCCGATGGCCGCGTGATCAGAACCCAATTCGAAGCCATCGGCACCAGGGAACAAACCATCACCCAGGTGCAGAGTACGGATTCCTTCGGCATCAATGTGCGCGCCCTGGTGGGAGGCTCGTGGGGATTCTCTGCGAGCCAGATCCTCAGCCGCGATGCGATAGCAGAGATGGCCAGGGAAGCGGTGAGAATCGCAGCTGCCAACAACGCGGTCGCCCCCTCGACAACGACTCTGGCACCGGTGGATATCTACCCGGATGCCGATTGGGTCACCCCGCATTCCATCGACCCCTTCGATGTACCTTTGGAAGACAAGGCAGCCCTGCTTCTGAGAACCAACGCGGAAGCCATGCGGGTAAATAATATTCGCTTCGCGTCCAGCAGCATACTCTCGGTGCGAGAGGAGAGACTGGTAGCCACCTCCGAAGGATCCGTTATTAAACAGACCTTCTACCGCATCAATCCCTCCGTCAATATTACTGCAATCTCTGCCGATGGCAGCGACTTTCAGACTCGCAGTGCAGTGATAGAGCCTGCCGGTCGTGGCTACGAGTATGTGATGGGGCTGGAGCTGTCAGGTAATGCCTCACGCTGGGCGGAAGAAGCGGCGATGAAGTTGGAAGCGACACCGGTAGAACCGGGCAAGTGGGATCTGGTACTGCATCCTTCCAATTTGTGGCTCACCATTCACGAATCTATCGGTCACCCCACCGAACTGGATAGAGCCCTGGGCTACGAGGCGAACTATGCTGGCACCTCGTTCCTCTATCCCCCGGAAGATGTGTTAGGGAATATGCGGCTGGGGCCCGAGTTCATGCAATTCATTGGCAACCGCACAGAATTTGGCGGCTGTGCCACCACCGGTTGGGACGACGAAGGCGTCGCTGCGGAATTCTGGCCGATTATCGAAGACGGCGTGTTTGTGGATTACCAGACTACTCGCGACCAGGCGGCGTGGATCTCAGCCTACACCGGCATCACACGTAGCCATGGCTGCGCCTACGGCCAGAATTGGCAGAGTATGCCATTTCAGCGTATGCCAAATGTCAGCCTGCTGCCGGGTGAGGAAAACCTGAGCGAAGACGACGTCATCGGCGCCACCGAGCGCGGCATATACATCGAAGGCCGTGGCTCCTATTCCATCGATCAACAACGTTACAACATTCAGTTTGCCGGCCAGGTATTCTGGGAAATCCGAAACGGTAGCAAGTACCGTATGCTGCGGGACGTCGCCTATGTCGGCAGGACCCCCGAGTTCTGGAATTCACTGGATGTCATTGGCGGCGACCGCACCTATTACCTGGGCGCCTCTTTCGGCGATGCCAAGGGTCAGCCCATGCAGGTGAATGCGGTGTCCCATGGCTGCCCGATTTCCCTGTTTAGAAATATCGATATTTTGAACACTGGCTAGGATGCACATATGGCAGCAGCGAAGGGCTTGTCCGCAGACGATCTGAAAGCAATCAGCGACCGGATTTTGCAATTGTCGGCAGCCGATCAGTGCCGCGTGCGCATCGATTCTCGCTGGCGGGGCTATACCCGTGTCGCTACCAATCGCATCACCAGTGCCGGCGGCGCCGATAGCACTGCGGTCACAATCACCAGTGTCTTTAGCAACAGGGTTGCCTCGGTGCAAACCAACCGCCTGGCCGAGCGTGATTTACTAGAGGCAGTGCGGCGCTCAGAAGACATGGCACGGCTGGCACCCGAAAACCCTGAATATATGCCGGAGTTAGGACCTCAAAACTACCAGCCGATTCAAGCCTACTATGAATCAACAGGTGAACTGGAGCCACAGACACGGGCCGAGGCTGCCGCGATTGCCATCCGCCAAGCCCAGGCGGCTGGTCAGATTGCCGCTTCCTACATGGATGTGCGAGCCGGCAGCTCTAGCGTGGCCACCTCGAATGGCCTATACGGCACTCATTCCAGCACCGGCGTCGCCTATACCTTCACCTCACGCACCCCCGACGGTCTGCAGTCGGGTTGGGCGGGAGACGAAGCCAACGACTGGAATAATATCGAGAGTCAGCGCGTTGCCGATGATGCGGTACGCAAATGTCGTGACTGGCGCAAGACCGCGCTGGATCCAGGCCCATACACCGTCATTCTGGAGCCCACCGCCGTCGGCATGCTGATGCTGCGGATGATGAATACCTTTAACCAACGCACCGCCGATGAAGGTCGATCCTATTTCTCCAAACCTGGGGGTGGCAACCGCATCGGCGAGGCCCTGTTCGATGACAAGGTCAGTATCTGGAGCGACCCCGCTCACCGCGATGCGGAAACCTCCCCATTCAGCGCCGATGGCCAGCGTATAAGGCGCCAGAGCTGGGTGAGTTCGGGCAGCCTGGAAAATCTCTTTCGCTCTCGCTTCTGGGCCAAGCAGAAAGGGGTCGATGCCCTGCCGCGGCCATCAAACCTGATCATGCAAGGGGGTACGGATTCGCTGGAGGACATGATTGCATCCACGGACCGTGGCGTATTGATCACTCGCTTCTGGTACATAAGGGGATTGAATCCCCGCATCATTTCCTACACCGGGCTGACTCGGGATGGCACCTTTCTGATCGAAGATGGCAAGATCGCGCGCCCGGTTACTAACTTTCGCTTCAACCAATCCCTGGCGCAGATGTTACAGAATATCGAAATGCTTGGCCCCTCGGTTCGAGTCGCCGCCTCGGAAAACAGCTCGGTCGCCTCCCCCATCGTGGTGCCGGCGCTAAAGCTAAGAGATTTCAATCTCTCCAGCGTGAGCGATGCGATATAGGTTCATAACTTCTTATTCCAAATTTTATCGCGCCATGCATTAAGGGGCAGGATTGATTGATCAAGAACAGGAGGAAGCAAGCTATGCCCAGGCACATTTTAATGGCCGTACTGCTGCTATCGATCTGCAGGCTGTCGATCGCGCAAACTGCGGGACCCGAAACAGGTTCTCTCGTCATCGTCGGCGGCGGCATGCAGGATGTGACTATCCTGCAAAGATTCGCGGCACTTGCCGGCGGGCTTGATGCTGCCATCGTCGTGATTCCAACGGCAGGGGGCGGAGATGATTACAGTGAAAACTGGCCTGGTCTGCGGCAGTTCCGGCAGGCGGGCCTGACCGGACTCACACTAATGCATACCTACGATCGGCAGCTCGCAGACACCGACGCATTTGCGGCGCCGATCAAGCGCGCGACGGGGGTCTGGTTTACTGGTGGCCGCCAATGGCGGCTGGCGGATTCTTATCTGGACACCAAGGTTCATGAGGCACTGATAGAGCTACTCGATCGCGGCGGCGTCATCGGCGGTTCTTCAGCGGGGGCGACAATTCTCGGCTCCTATCTGGCTCGCGGTGACACGCAGAACAATACCGTCATGATGGGCGATCACGAAACCGGCTTCGGTTTCCTCAGGCAGTCCGCCATCGACCAGCATATGCTCAGACGCAACCGGCAATTTGATCTGATAGAAATCATCGATGCCAGACCGGAATTGCTCGGCATAGGATTGGATGAAAACACGGCAATTGTGGTGCGCGGCGATCGCTTCGAGGTCATCGGACAGAGCTATGTCGCCATCTTCGACCACCAGCACATGCTGGACTCTGGTGGCAAATTCTATTTTATGGAACCGGGGGACATCTTCGACCTGAAACAACGCCAGGCGTTTCGACCGCAACGGGTACTGCAACCATTCGACCGGGTCATCGAACAAGCCTGGCCCTGAAGCAACGGGCCCAAAACAACCGAATCGTTGCTTCCTCTATATTTCACAGTTCTAATTACCAGTCGAATAGTTATGAAAAAAATTAGTTTGTTTTTTGCAGTTGGATTTATCATCGCGCCAACTAATCTCGCAGCCCAGGTTGATCTCTCCTATTACCTGCCGCAAGGCATAAGTTATGATCAATCTGTACCGACTCCTCAATCTGTTCTGGGTCATGAGATCGGAGAATGGCATGTCAGTCATGACAAATTAGTTAACTACATGGTCGCCGTAGCAGAGGCATCTGACAGGGTTACGCTTTCAGAATACGGACGTACCTATGAAAACCGACCATTGCTACTGCTTGTTGTTACTGCGCCTCAAAATCATCAACGCATCGATGCAATCAGGGCTGACCATCTACAACTCACCGAAATAAATTCCGCTGCCGTCGATATCGATGCGCAACCCGTTGTTGTCTGGCTGGGTCATAGTGTGCATGGGAACGAAGCAAGTGGTTCGAATTCTTCATTAGTAACGCTGTACCATTTCGCCGCAGCACAGGGCGCAGCAATCGAGGAGCTTCTCGAGGAAACCATTATTTTGATAGACCCGTCTATCAATCCTGATGGACTCAATCGTTTCTCAAGTTGGGTGAACTCACATAAGAGCCAGAACCTGGTCACAGATCCCAACAATCTCGAACAAAATGAAGCCTGGCCAAGAGGCCGCACTAACCACTATTGGTTCGATCTCAACAGGGATTACATTCCGATTCAATTGCCTGAAACAAAGGGGCGAGTTGCCAGGATTCACGAGTGGAAGCCAAACCTGTATACCGATCACCATGAAATGGGCACGAACTCCACTTTCTTCTTCCAGCCAGGTGAGCCAAACAGAGTGCATCCGTTGATACCCAAGCAAAATTATTCTCTGACTGAATCCATTTCTACCTATTTTCAAGAAGGCCTGGACGACATTCAGTCCCTGTATTTTTCGAAAGAAAATTATGATGATTATTATCCAGGCCGGGGCCCTACTTACGTGGATTTCAATGGGGGTGTAGCCGTTCTGTTCGAACAGGCCAGCGCTCGAGGCCACGCACAGGAAAGCACAAACGGCATACTTACCTTTCCCTTTGCCATCCGAAATCATCATCGGTCTGCTCTGGCTTCGGTGAAAGCAGCTCATGAAATGCGCACTGCATTATTGACCTATCAAAGGGATTTTTATGCCGATGCAGCCGAGCTGGCTGCGGACGATCCGGTAAAGGCGTACGTATTCGGGTCAGAAAAAGATCCAGCCAAAGCATTTCATCTGGCCGAAATCGTCAAGCGGCACAAGATTGATATCTATCATTTGACAGAACCTATCCAGATCGGTGAAGCCACATACAATCCGGAAGCGAGCTATATCGTACCCTTGAATCAACTTCAGTACCGTCTGGTGCATGCGCTGTTCGAGATTCGCAACACTTTCGAGGACAGTATTTTCTACGATGTGTCTGCCTGGACCTTGCCACTTGCTTTTAACCTGGAATACGAGGCACTTGATCGCCGAGAGTACAACACTGCAATGCTTGGAACCGAGTTTGATCTCGATACCTTTCCCCGAGGTCAGCTGATCGGTGGTCGCAGTGATTACGCCTATGCCTTCGAAGTGCATGGCTACTACGCGCATCGCGCGATTAACCGCTTATTGAATGCAGGAGCAAGGGTCAAAGTCGCCAGTCAGGAATTCATCAGCGCCGATGGCAAAGACTTCGCCATGGGCTCAATCATAGTTCCGTTAGGCATTCAGGATATTGAACTTGAAAAAATTCATGAACTGGCAGAGGAAATCGTTCGGCAAGATGCAATCGATGTGTATGGATTTAGTACTGGCAGATCATCGACAGGACCCGACCTCGGAAGCCCTTCCTTTGCAGACGTAGAAAAACCTGAGGTATTGATTCTGGCTGAAGGAGGAATTTCTGCTTACGAAGTTGGCCAGGCCTGGCATTTATTGGACACTCGATTCGACATGAAACCAACGCTGGTATCGGTGGATCGATTCAACAGTACTAGTATCGACAGATACAACACCATCGTATTACTCGATGGTAACTATGCAGGCGTGAGCAGCGCGGCTATTACAAAATTGCAAGACTGGAACCGGAAAGGCGGATTGATAGTTGCTACCAAGCGCGGATCTAAGTGGTTATCCGATATCGAAATCTCCAATGTCTCGTTTGCCGACGTGGAGCCACCTGGGTTGGAAGGCGCTGACTACAGCGACTTCGAAGTCATCACTGGATCCCAGGTCATCGGCGGAAGTATATTCAGAGCCCGGCTTGATCTCAGTCATCCTCTGGGTTGGGGATTCTATGAATCGGAAGTACCGCTGTTTAAGAGAGGCACCCTGGTCATGAATAAGGCGACCAACCCATTTGCCACACCGTTGGTATATGCCGAAGACTCACTCTGGAGTGGCTACGTGCCCGATGAGAAGCTGCCTCTAATCAATAACTCCGCCGCTGCGGTCATCAGTGCACAAGGGCGAGGGATCATCGTAAGTTTTACTGATGATCCAAACTTCCGGGCATTCTGGTACGGGTCCAATAAGCTGTTTATGAACAGCTTGTTTTTTGGTCGATTAATAAATAGTGGAACCGCCAGATGATACTGAGGAATTCCAGGGACAGTGACCTTAATTGCGTCCAGTTTCTGCACGAAAATATTTATGCCGAGACAAAAGGACTTTGAAGAATGATCCCAGCACGAAACACCTATTAAGTAAGCTGACGCATGGGTTGTTTTTATATTGGATCACTAAATAAGGCATCAGGAGAATTAGGGTCACTGTCCCCCGAACTACCCCTTCTTATTCTAATATTTATCACGCCACGCATTGAGGGGCAGTTCGACCTTGCGTCGAGCTAACTCAACACCGCCCCAGTAGCCGAGATAGGCGACTAGAATCCACACTAGTATGGAATCCGCAGGCCAGTAGCTGAACCAGATAAATGCACTAATAAGATTGCCCAGCTGACCAAGCGCTACCGAGATAAAAAACCCGATGACACCATCTTCAAATAACACAGAAAAGCCGGGAAAGCTGAATATGAAACTGAGGAAGTCGGAGATTTCGATAACGGAAAATGTCCACAATGCAGCCAAGCCATAAAAACCACTGCCGAACCACATCCATTTGTCATAAACATAGCCTGCGCTATGTGCTTCCTTCTTTTCGAAGGTATTTTTCATTTTCTTAAGACGTAGCTTGACCGCTTTGCGGTCAGCCTCGCGGTCGATTTCACCGCTGCTATACAACCACGAGAACATAAGCCAGCTGATGGCTACCATGGGCAGCCCCAGCTTGATCAACGCTTCGATCAGGTCAAAAATACTCATGAGGCAAGCAGGTTAACAATCCCTACTCGAACTGCCCTTCAACCTTCATCAGTCCGGCTTTAATTGCAGCACCCCAGATGGCGTTGCCCTTGTCATTCAGATGCAGCCCATCCTCGACGAAGATATCCGTCATCACGCTGCCATCTGCCTTTAGAAATGGCGTCGCCACGTCGATGTAGTGAACCAGCGGGTCTGACTCGGCGATGGCACTGAGGCGCGCACTGACTTGCTGGGCCTGGGGCCAAACACTCTGCCGGGCAACGCTGGGCTTGACCGATAGTACGTAGATTCGAGTCTGGGCGGAGTTGGCGTGAACCCTGGCGACTATTTGTTCGAATTGCCTGATGATCTTGTCTTCGGCGACATTGTAAAACGTATCGTTGTCGCCCTCGTAAATTAGAATCGCTCGCGGCTTGTAGGTCAGGGCGACGCGGTCCAGATAATACAGCACGTCTTCCATCACACTGCCGCCGAAGCCCCTGGGAATGACGGACAGTGGCGCCAGCGCAGCGGCAGCCTGATCATTCCAGCGGGCAATACTTGAACTACCGGTCAAGACAATGGCTCCTACGGGCGGCTTCAACATCCGATCCTTAGCTTCGAACGCCTCGATAGCGGATTCGAATCGGGTCGGGTCGATCTCGCGCTGGGCGTTAACCTGAAATGCCAACAGTGTGAGGCAGAGCAGCAAAGCGCAATTTGAAACTAGTCGAAATCTGAACTTTTTCATAATGTAATCCTTTTCGTTTTTGCAACTGATATGGGCTGGATTCCGAGTCTAATTAATTCACCCGCCAAATTCTAAGCAGTAGGCCAATTCCTCTCCCAGCTGCCGATGCGCCACGTCATCATAAGCCGCCACCTTCGGGTCCCAAATGAATTCCCGAACTGAATTGATGGTCGATTCAGCGATATTCGGGTGCTATCCCCCTGATCTTGCGAGAAAATTCAGAGATCTCCTGCTGGCTATATTTTGACTGTACGCGCTTGGTGGATGCGGGTTGATGGGTGAGGCTGACACCGGTTCTGTGCGCAATTGCTGGCCGGATTGGCCTCACGGCAAAACCGCCGCCACAATTAGGGCACACATTGCCCAGCAACTCTTCGACGCAGCTTGCACAGAAGGTACATTCATAGCTACAGATACGCGCCTCGGTCGATTCTGGCGGCAAGTCCTTGTCGCAGCCTTCGCAATTTGGACGCAACTGCAGCATAGTTTGGTTTGTCCTGTTCGCTCTGTTTCTTGTGTGTTGGTCTGGCGTTAAAATCTTTTCCAGACTGGATTCTACTTTCGTACCACCAAGAATACACCCACAGCCATCAGTGCCAATCCGATTATCCTTTGTACCGAGATCGTGGTCTGAGGCGAGCCCATTAATCCAAACTGATCGATCGTCAGCATCGAAACGAGCTGCCCCAACAGTACAAACGAAACTGCATTACCAATACCGAAACGTGGAGCCACCCAGGTAATGCTCAACACGTAAAATACGACAAAGAGTCCGCCGAAATAGAAATACACTGGTGTGTTAGCGTTATAAAGAGATTTCAGTGTGCCTTCGAAAATCAGCATGTATCCAATGGAAGCGATCATGCCCACGAAAAATAGAATTGTTGCCGCCAGGGCCGGACTTTGAAGCTTCACACCCAAGCCAGCATTCAATGCCGCCATAATCGGAATCCCGATGCCGGCAATCAACATTAATATCGCGTAGAAACTAGTGTTATTTTGTATCTCACCCATATTATCCACCGATTCCAAACCTTGATGCTGTCCCCCGCATCAGGGAGAAAGATCTAATTAATATCCACCGCATGTTGTTTAAGTTTTTCCAGCTGTACGATCTCAAGCGCTCGCTTATGGGTGCGCATTAGATACACCCTGGGCGCCATATCCTGCTCGTAAGCCTCCAGCCATCGCGCGGCACACAGACACCAGCTGTCGCCGGGAATCAAACCGGGAAATCCGAAATCCAGCATCGGTGTAGTAAGGTCGTTGCCGCGAAAGCGTGAATATTCCAGAAAATCCTTGGTGACCTGGATACATACCGTGTGCGAACCGAGATCCTCATCGCCGGTGTTGCAACAGCCATCGCGAAAGAATCCAGTCACCGGGTCGGTGCCACAGGGGACGAGGGGTTCATCGAATACGTTGAGGGACTCTTCCATAAGACTGCTTTTTCTACGCGTTAATCATGCCGATTTAGTGAAGTGACAACAAGCCCGGCGTTTGGCTCACCGTCTTAATATCATGAACCAGCGGCCTACGTTAAGTACATTCGCCATGGCCGCGGCAAAATACGTGAACGCGGCGGCTTTCAATATGCTGCGTATGGCCGGAATATGCTCCGTCTTGATATATTCACCCTCGATCAGTATGGGCAAGGCCTTGTTAAAGCTCGCATCCCACTCTTCCGGCAGAATAATCAAATAGGATAAGGCACCGGCCAACTGCAACAGCAAGCTCAAGCCGATAACGGCGCCGACGACCGGCGGCGAGCGCAGTACCACAGCGATGATCGGGAAAGCCAGCATAATCCCGACACCGACCCGACTCAGTAGCAGGGCCTTTGGCAGATAGCGCTTGCGCAGTTCGAATATTTTTTCCTGCCGGTGAAATTGAATAGCATGCCCGACTTCATGAGCGGCGATGGCGATGGCGGTGAGTGACCTGCCATTGAAATTGTCAGGACTCAGGCGCACAGTTTGGGCGGCTGGATCGAAGTGATCCCTAAAGGGCTGGGTTTCTTCGACTTTGATACCGTGCAACTGATAGCGTTTAACGAGATGTTTAGCGAGTTCTCCCCCGCTGCCTGGCAAGTCAGAAAGCGCCTGGCTATGCTTGTTCATGACCTGGCGCACCCAGAATGAAGGCAGGTAGACCAGTAGCGCCAGTACCGCTGCAATGATTAACAATAGCATCGGGCCCGCCCGTCTCTAAAAATTGTTAAGGCTGGCGTATCGGTCGCGATGGAAGCTGGCATCACCGAGAAATTGCTGCGCCACCCGTGCCCGTTTCAGGAAGAAACCGATATCAAATTCGTCGGTCATACCGATACCACCATGCATCTGGATGCCCTCGTTGCTCACCTCGAAGAACACCTCGGACAATTTGGCCTTGGCGATGCTGGCGAGCTCTGCAATATCTTCCCTGCTTTTAGCGGGATCATCCAATCCAGCCAGCGCCGCTCTTACCACCGATTTGCACAACTCGATCTCACTATACATGGTCGCGGCGCGGTGTTGTAAGCCTTGAAAGGAGCCGATAAGAATCCCAAATTGCTCCCGGGTTTTCAAGAAATCCAGTATCCGCTCGAATACTTCCTGAATACTTCCCAACATCTCTGCGGCCAGACCAATACGCGCGATATCCAGTACCCTATCGAGGCCGTCGAAGCCTCCATCTGCCTCACCCAATAAGGCATCTGCTCCCACCTCGACCTGACTAAATTCGATCTTCGCCGAGTTGCGAGAGTCCACCATGTGGGTGCGGTTGATCGCTATGCCCTCCAGGGTGGCATCCACCAGAAACAGGCCTATGCCTTGCTTGCTATCGATCTCACCTGAGCTGCGCGCGACCACGATTAATTTCTGGGCAACATGGCCATCGAGCACGAAAGTCTTGGCACCGTTGAGGATAAAACCATCGCCAGATCTTTCGGCGCTGGTGTGTATGCGGCTGGGAGCATGGCTGCTGTTCTCGTCCAGTGCCAGTGCGACTAATAATTCACCCGCCACAATTTTTGGCAGCAGTTCCTGTTTCTGCTGCTCGCTACCCAATTCGTTGATCGCCGTCGCCGCCAGTAAGACCGTAGAGATAAGGGGCGAACTGACCAGGGTGCGACCGGTTTCTTCCAGCACCACCCCCAGGCCGCCGTACCCGAAGCCGTAGCCTCCGTAGGCTTCCGGTATCGCCATGCCGGCCCAGCCCAGATCCACCATCTGCGTCCATATAGCCTGGTCGAAACCCGTCTCATCGTTACTGTCTCGCAGGCGCCGCAACACGCTAACCGGCGCAAGCTGTTGGCAGAAACTCTGCGCCGAATCTTTTAACAGTAGTTGATCTTCATTGAGTACCAGTGCCATTTCTTTCCTCTCTTAAGCTGCTATTTGCTTCCCTGCTGCTTGGACATGCTCATGATGTCAGGCAATCCCAGCACCCTCTTGGCAATCACATTCAGCTGAATTTCCGAGGTACCCCCCTCGATGGAATTCGCCTTCGAGCGCAGCCACTCCCTGGTCACCTGTAGCTCGTCACTGTTGAAACCGTCACCCTCCCAGCCCAGGCCCTGGCTACCCAATGCCTGCATAAGAAGTTCATAGCGACGTTTGTTCAACTCGCAGCCATAGTTCTTGAGCATGGAAGAAGTGGCATTTGGCCCCTGTCCCTGTTTGGATTCTTCGATGGAACGTTGTGACGTGTAAGCAAACGCCGCACTGTCAATCTTGAACTGGGCAATCCGGTCGCGCAGCACCGCATCGGAAAGCCTGTCGCTGTCACCCCGGTAGTGCATCGCTGCCGCCTCGACACTGGCTAGGTTTGAGGTGGTAGTGCCACCCCGATCCGATTGGCCACTAGAGAGACCAAAACTGGAGATCATCGTGCGCTCATGCTGCAACAGACGTTTGGCAATGCTCCAGCCCTCATTGAGGCGACCCACCAGGTTTCTCTGAGGAACTTTGACATCATCGAAAAATGTCTCGCAGAATGGCGAGCCGCCACTGATCAGTTGAATCGGTTTTGTAGTGATTCCCGGGCTCGCCATGTCAAACAGGATAAAGCTGATGCCTGCATGTTTTGGCACCTCGAAATCCGTTCGCACCAGGCAGAAAATCCAGTCCGCCTGGTCAGCATAAGATGTCCACACCTTGGAACCATTTATTGTATAGGTATCACCGTGCAGTTCTGCCCTGGTACTCAAACTGGCCAGGTCCGACCCGGAACCTGGCTCCGAATAGCCCTGGCACCACCGAATCTCACCAGCAACGATTTTTGGAATATGCTCCATTATTTGATCGACGCTACCGGATTCCAGCAACACCGGTCCGAGCATGCTGATACCGAAACTGGTCAGGGCCGGTCTGGCGTTGATGCGCCTCAATTCCTGGTTCAGAATGATGGCTTCTTCTTTATTCAGGCCGCCGCCGCCATATTCCGCCGGCCAAGTCGGACAGGTCCAACCCCTGGCCGCCATTCGCTCCAGCCACAGCTTGCTGTCCGGGTTTTTAAAGCGCGCGTTGCGACCTCCCCACACCACCTCATCGGCCACCATCGCGGTACGCATGGACTCGGGGCAGTTTGCCTGCAACCATTCCCGCGTGTTTTTCTGAAATTTTTCCAAGGCTTGCAAGGTTTGTACTCCTGGGCAGTTAAAGCTGCCGGTTTGAAACCCGTATTCCTATGTGTTTACCAGAACCTGGCGACCCTGAACCTTGCCGGCTTTGAGATCGGCCAAGGCTTCGTTGGCTTCTGCCAACGGCCTTTCATGAATTTCGATGGGTGCAATTTTCCCAGCACGCACCAATTCCATCAACTCCGTCATATCTTGCAGGCTGCCCACGTAACTGCCCTGGATAATTCGCGCATTCATCGGCAGGAACGGAATCGGTATAGTCAGCGAGCCCCCAAACAGGCCCACGACGATCAACATCCCACCCTTACGCAAACAGCCGAGGCCGTAATTGACCGAGCTTTCCGCGCCAACGAAATCGAGTACCGCGAAGACGCCACCGGTGTCCTTGCGCAGTGTCCTCGAGGTTTGCGGATCGGAGGAGTTATAGCCACGGTTAACACCGAGATTCCGGGCTGCCTCCAGCTTGCTTTCATCTATATCGACAACGATGGGATCCATACCCAGAGCACGGGCGATCTGGATTGCCATCATACCGACACCGCCAGCGCCAATGATCACGACTTCGTCACCTGCCTCCAGTTCACCCACTTTTTTCAAGGCACCATAGGCGGTGAGCCCGGAACAGGCATAGGTCGCCGCCAGGGCATCAGGCACGTCACCCTTGTCGAACAGGTAGCGCCCGTGAGGAACCAGCACGTGGTCGGCAAATCCGCCGGCTGCCATAATCCCCAGCGCCCGTCCCGGCGTGCACAGTTGCTCTTCTCCGCGTTTACAGGCGGCACACTCGCCACAGCCAATCCAGGGAAACACAACCCGCCGATCGCCAATCCTTAGCTCACCTGCGTCCGCCCCCAAGGCCACCACTTCGGCAAAGATTTCATGGCCAAGCACCATGCCTTCCTGCCCCACCGTCAATTGCTTGCCAGCGCCGAGTTCGAAAACCCCGTCGTGGATGTGAATGTCGGAGTGACAGACTCCACAGGCAATGGTCTTCAACAGCACTTCCGTGCCTTGGGGTTGCGGCGTCTCTGATTCTACTCGCAGCAGTGGTGCTCCCGGTAATGTAGTTTGATATGAAATCATGCCGAATTCTCTTTTAATGGATGCGTCTAATCCAGGGAGCCTATGACTATTATTGCTCTGATCCCCACTCGGCAAAAGTCTTGCCCGCCTCCGCCAACTGCTTTAACAGCGGTGCCGGCTGCCAGTACTGCTCGCCATCGCGATCGCGGAATTCACAGATTTTGTCATAAACCTGCTTCAGTCCGATCTGATCGGCGTAGTACATCGGCCCACCCTTCGCCACCGGAAAGGCATATCCGAATACATAAACCACATCGATGTCACTGGGTCGCTGGGCGATGCCTTCCTCCAGAATACGGGCGCCCTCGTTGATCAGCGGATAGAAACAACGCTGCAGGATTTCCTCGTCGGAAATATCCCGTTGCTCTATCCCAATCTTTGCCGCCTCTGCCTTGATCATGGCTTCCACCTCGGGGTCGGCCATGCGCGCGCGAGTTTCCGGATCATACTTGTAGAATCCGGAGCCGGTTTTCTGACCATAGCGTCCCATCTCAACCAGTAGTGTGCCCATACGATAGAGTTTGGGATCATCCGGCAGGTCGGTACGACCCTGCCGCGCCTTGTAACCCACATCCAGCCCCGCCAGGTCTCCCATCGCCAGCGGCCCCATGGCCATGCCAAATTTTTCCAGGGCCGAATCCACCTGGCTCGGAGTACAACCATCCATCAGCAACATCTGCGCTTCACGGCCATAGCCACCGAGCATTCGATTGCCGATGAAGCCATAGCACACCCTGGACAAGGTACAGACCTTGTTTATTCTCTTGCCGATGGCCATGGTGGTGGCCAACACATCATCGACAGTCTTCTCACCACGCACCACTTCCAATAACTTCATCACATTCGCCGGGCTGAAAAAGTGCATGCCCAACACGTCCTGCGGTCGACCGGTCGCCGCAGCGATTGCGTCGACATCCTGATAGGAAGTATTGGTGGCAAGGATTGCACCGGGTTTACACACCGCATCCAGCTTGGCAAATATTTCCTTCTTCAATTCCAGGTTCTCGAACACTGCTTCGATCACCATGTCGACGTCGCCAAGATCGGCATAATCGGTGGTGCCGGTAATCAGTCCGATGCGTTGCCCCAACTGATCTTCCGTCATCTTGCCTTTGAGCATGGTGATCTTGTAGTTCTTCTCGATGATTCCCATGCCCTTTTGCAGAGCTTCATCATCGATCTCCAACATCAGCACCGGAATACCCACATTGGCAAAACACATGGCGATGCCGCCACCCATGGTGCCACCACCGATGATGGCAACTTTGTTGACAGCGCGCAGTGGCGTGTCCCTGGGCAAATCCTTGATCTTGGCGGCCAGGCGCTCGGCGAAGAAAATGTGGCGCATGGCAGCGGATTCCGGTGAAGTCACCAGCTCGCGGAACAGTTCTCGCTCCCTTTGAAGGCCCTCATCCATCGGCAGGTTTACGGCGGCTTCTATGCAGGAAACAATTTTGTCCTGGGCAATCTGACCGCGGGCGCGTCGCGCCAGTCGCTCGCGAGCGGCATCGAAGAAACCCGGCTCCACGTTGGCAGGGTCAATCGTGATATCGCGAATGCGTTTAAGAGGGGCACCTGACTTCACCAGGGCTTTGCCATACTCAACGGCACCCGCCTTGAGATCGTCAGCAGAAATAATTTCATCCACCAGACCCATATCTTTGGCCCTGGGCGCAGCGACCGGGTTGCCGCTGGCAATCATATCCAGCGCTGCCTTGACACCGGCAATTCGTGGTACCCGCTGAGTGCCACCAGCACCGGGCAGCAGGCCCAGCTTGACTTCCGGCAGGCCTACTTTCGCCGAGGCAATGGCACAGCGGTAGTGACAGGCGAGTGCAACCTCGAATCCGCCCCCCAGCGCGGTACCGTGGATAGCTGCTATGACCGGCTTACTCGAATTTTCGATAGCGCTGAGGACACTGGGCAGACCCGGTTCCTGCGGTGGCTTGCCAAATTCTGTGATATCGGCACCGGCGATAAAAGTACGGCCTTCACAGTGCAATACGATCGCTTCCGAGGCATCTTCCTGCGCCGTGGTGACGGCATCCAGGATACCTTCCCGAACTGCCTGGGACAGGGCATTCACCGGCGGGTTGTTCACGCTGATTACAGCAACATTATTTACAAGTTCATAGCTGACTACATCCGACATAGTATTTCCTTCTTCTGACTAACTATTTATATAATTTTAACAGGCACTAAATTTTTTAGTGGCGCAGGCAGCCGACTACTCGACTCGTTTCAGCACCGCAGCGATGCCCTGACCGATGCCGATACAGAGGCTGATCACTGCATAGCGTCCTTTACTTCTTTCCAGTTGCCGCATCGCGGTGATGGCGAGTCTGGCTCCCGATGCCCCCAGGGGATGACCGATGGCGATCGCGCCGCCATTGGGGTTAACCCGGGAATCACCAAAATCCACCTCCAGCATCTTCAGGCAACCCAATACCTGGGGGGCGAAGGCTTCATTAATCTCGATGATATCCATCTCCCCCAACTCAAGACATGCGCGAGCCAGCGCCTTACGAATAGCAAATACCGGGCCAAATCCCATTACCCGGGGCTCAACCCCGGCGATAGCACCGGCGATAATTCGGGCCCTGGGCTTGAGTCCGGCTTTCTCGCCGCTAGCCGCGTTGCCGATGATCAGTGCGGCAGCACCGTCGTTAATGCCGGAGGCATTGCCTGCCGTGACCACGCCATCGTCGAACAGCGTGCGCAAACCGCTCAACGCTGCCATGGTGGAAGCGGGGCGCGGATGTTCATCGGCATCGACCATAAGCGCTGGCTGCTTGCGTGGCTGTGGCACCTCGATGGGAATAATCTCATCCTGGTAGAAACCGTCCGCCCGTGCTGCTTCATACCTGGCCTGGGAAGCGGCGGCAAAACTGTCGCTCTGCTCCCGGTTAATCCCGATATCGCTGGCAATATTATCTGCAGTCTGGGGCATCGCATCATTACCATAAGCCGCCGCAAAGGCCGGATTCGTAAAGCGGGCTCCAAGCGTGCTGTCTGCTATTTGCTGTCCCCGGTCGTAGGCAGACTGCGCCTTGGTCAGGATAATTGGCGCGCGGCTCATAGACTCGACACCCCCGCTAACGAACAGCTCGCCCTCGCCGACTTTCACTGCCCGCGCCGCATCGAGAGTCGCTGCCAGACCCGAACCGCACAGACGATTCACGGTAAGACCACCAACCGCGGTATCCATCCCGGCGAGCAAGCCGGCAAAGCGCGCCACGTTGCGGCAATCTTCGCCGGCGCCATTGGTATTGCCGATGATGACATCTTCGTAAGCGGTGGCGGCAAACGGGTTGCGCTCCACCACGGTTTTAATAACGTGAGCGAGGAGGTTATCCGGACGAACCGATGCCAAGGAGCCCGCATGGCGACCGAAAGCAGAACGGCCCCCGTCGTAAATAAAGGCTGCTGACATTTTTTGATCGGGCATGGCTAACTCTCACTACGCAAACAATTCGGGAATTGGAAAACAAAGCAAATTGACCTGGCTCACAGAAGGCCATAACTGGATCTTTCACTGCCATCGCAGCGTCGATATCCCCTTTAGACCGACACCATGACCACCTCTCCCCCGGGCTTGGGAAAGCGATGGGGCGGTCATTCTAGCATAGGCTTTTCAGCGGTGGTATGCAGCGCAAAACCAGCAAATTTGCTAAGTCTGGTCGCATAAAAACTCGCCAGCCGATTCCACTGTCATCGTTGCACTTCCTTGACAGGTCGACACCTGCCTGCGAGAGTGCGCCTTGATTGCGGAATCGGTTGTAAGCCAGGTTGGTCATTGAATTGATCAGAGCTTCCCTAGCTTAAGTGCTACTTTCAAGGGGCAGAAAATGATACGAGATCAAGCAACACTAAACCAACTCATCGATGTAATAGCACGCTTCGTTCGCGAGCGTCTGGTACCGGCAGAAAACCAGTTGGCGGAAGAGGCCAGGCTGCCGGCAGACATTCTGCAGGAAATGAAGGATCTGGGCTTGTTCGGGCTGACCATCGCCGAGGAATACGGCGGACTCGGCCTCACCATGGAAGAAGAAATTCTGGTGGCGATCGAGCTGGGTCGTACCTCCCCGGCTTTTCGCTCCATCATGGGCACCAATAACGGCATCGGTTCTGCGGCGATTGTGTTCAGCGGCACCGCAGCACAGAAACAGAAATATCTGCCAAAATACGCCAGCGGGGAATGGATCAGCTGTTTCTGTCTCACCGAACCCGAGGCCGGCTCAGATGCGGCGGCGTTGAAAACCACGGCCACACGCGAAGGCGATTTTTACATTCTCAATGGCACCAAGCGTTACATTACCAACGCCGCAGTCGCCGATACTTTCAATGTCATGGCCAGGACCAATCCTGACATCAAGGGCGCCCGCGGCATCTCTTCTTTCATTGTCGAGAAAGGCACTCCTGGGATTGCACTGGGTGCCATCGACAAGAAGATGGGGCAATCGGGTTCACTGACCTGCGACGTGATATTCGAAGACTGTGCGGTTCCCGCCGAGAATATCATCGGCGAAGAAGGCGAGGGCTTTATCACCGCCATGAAGGTCCTGGACCGTGGCCGCCTGCACATCTCCGGTGTCAGCGTCGGCGTTGCAGAAAGACTCATAGCCGATGCCCTGGACTATGCCATCCAGCGCAAACAATTCGGCAAACCCATCGCCGAGCAGCAACTGATTCAAGCCATGCTTGCCGACTCCCAGACCGAAACTTATGCCGCCAAATGTATGACACTGGAAACCGCACGCAAACGCGACAATGGCGACAACATCAGTACCGAGTCATCCGCCTGCAAACTATTTGCCACCGAGATGGTAGGTAGAGTGGCAGACAGGGCGGTGCAGATACATGGCGGCGCCGGTTACATGGCCGAGTATGCGGTTGAGCGCTTCTATCGGGATGTGAGATTGTTTCGCCTCTATGAAGGCACCAGCCAGATTCAGCAAATAATAATTGCTCGCAATATGATTAAGAGCGCCAGCTAAGTTGCCTACGCTAATGCCCGAACTATGTTGTCGATGCCAGCTGTGCACAGGGGGAGTACACAACAGTTGAAACCCATCGACCAGGTCCGGTTTTAATTTGTCGATGAGGCAGTGACAACGCTGCCCCTTGCTTGTTGAATTGGATAAAAATCCATCCTCGAAAACGCCAACAAGGTCTGCTGCAGATTTGAATTATCACGAGCCATCCTTAGATAGGGCTGCCCCTGCGTTATTCTGGTCATCAAACCTAAATAAAAAATCCGACAATCCGAGGCTCCCCACCCCAGCGCCCCGTTACCGGCTGTGCTAGTATGTATGCGGGTTTTCCCAATGGCTTTCCCCAGCATCACAGCCACAGCAATTCAGTGGAATGCGATAATATGACTAAGGATATCGAACCTGTCGCTGGCTCGAAAGAAAAAATATATGATGTAATTTTTGGCTACGAATCGAAGCCTGGCAAACTTTTCGATATCGTACTGATTTGCATGATTCTCATCAGTGTCTCCTCCGTGCTGCTGGATTCTGTAAGCTCCGTTCATCTCCGTTTCGGCTATCAACTGCTACGCTTGGAGTGGTTCTTCACCATCGTATTCACCATCGAATACGCATTGCGGCTGTATAGTACGCCCAATCCAAGGGGCTACGTGTTCAGCTTTTATGGCATCATCGATCTGTTCTCCATACTGCCAACCTACATTGCATTCCTGTTTCCTGCCGCTGCGTATATGGTCGTCATCCGCATTCTGCGAGTTCTAAGAATATTTCGAATTCTCAAACTTCTTCGTTATATGGGAGAAGCCAATCTCCTGTTCTCGGCATTGATAAATGCGCGACGCAAGATCTTCGTCTTCCTGTTCTCGGTGATGACGCTCGTGGTAATTTTCAGTGCAGTGATGTTTGTTCTCGAAGGCCCGGAACACGGCTTCGACAATATTCCCAAATCGATCTACTGGGCTATTGTAACCATCACCACGGTTGGATATGGAGACATCTCTCCGCAGACACCCCTCGGACAAATGGTAGCGAGCCTGGCGATGATTTGCGGTTATGCGATCATCGCGGTACCAACTGGTATCATCGGTGCGGAATTAATGCAGGAAGTACAGAGACGCGGACGCCCAATACTCTCCGTCAAACGGGAATGCGCAAGTTGTAAGGCAATCCATCACGATGGGGACGCGAACTACTGCAAATATTGTGGCAATCGCATGCAGCAAAGTTGATCTTGCTGCTTTTAAGCCACGAGATTTAGCCCACGAGTGAATTTAACTCATGGCGAAAAACCATCCCGCTCAGATTAATCCTTCGCCGCCGGTATCAGGATTAATATATCGTTCTTAATGCAGTCGATTACTCTTTCTGCCGTGTTGCCAATCAGTGCCTCGGACTATCTTGAACGGGACATCGCTGCCATCAGCATCGGCTGTTCACTCCATTCCATTTCTTTTACCCACAACAATGGTCTGTTGCAATTTTGAACCAGCTGCCAGCTATCGTTGGTTAGACTGTAGTGTTCTATCTTGGCATGAACGCGCCAGTGCTGAGCGACCAGGTCCGCATTAAATTCATCTGCTTTTTCGACAATGACTTCGTAACGAGGATGTGCCCATACGACTTCCGAGCTGACCTGGTAATCCTCCGCTTGAAGCTTTTTGACGAATTCCTGCACAGCTGCGCCCATACGATCGACATATTCCTTACACAACATCATGTAATCGTAGCCAAGGCTGTGAAAACTATGGCTTAGATATTTTTTATAGCTCTCACTCAAAAGCACGATCTCGATGTTGCGTTTTTCATCCAGGGGCATCTTACACGGCCAGTTTCGAAAATGGAGTGCATGTGCTATATGCACACCTCGGTCTGTTCGAAAGGGAACGCGTGAAGCAGACCGATAAGCTCATGGCTTATATAGAGTCAAAAATTCCAGACGACGCTCCGTTGATACTGGCCAGTGACTTTAAGGGCTGGCATCGATCTGTACACAATCGACTGACCTCGGCGCTGGGCCTGTCTGAAGTCTACGAACAGCAACACCGGAAACTGCCGAAGACTTATCCTGCCATGTTGCCCTGCCTGGCAATGGACAGAATCTACTATCGCGGATTCCGCTTGATAATTGCCGACATCAAGTCAGGTTCCGCCTGGAATCGGGTTTCGGATCATTGCGCCATAGCGGCGGAGTTGCAATTACCGGAGTGATTGGGCTAACTCCAAGCACAGCCGGGACTTGGAGATGCGGGTTGAAGGTGAGTGCGAAGATGGGAAATAAGACCAGTCAATACCGGGTCAACCAATGATGACTCTGCTAGTCTGCCTGGTTCTGGGCATACTCGCTATTAGCGGCGCCTTGCACTCCTCGTTAAGCAAGCGTGGTTCGAAGTCAGCTCTGGCCTGGGTTGCCTTCTGTCTCTTGCTCCCCCTGCTGGGACCAGTGACCTACTCTTCGGGATCAATCGCACCACATCCAGAGCGCACCGCAGCTACCGGGTAAAAACCGAAGAAGACGCTGCCGCCTGGCTATTTTCGCCTTACTTGTAAGCGCCAGGCGGACAAATTCGGCGCCACTATTGACATACGTCAAGCGCATATTCGAAGATAACGGTTCCAATGGAATCAGACCCTGGCTGTCTCAACCAGTTAAACCCGTACCAAAGAAGGAGGCGTTTATGTATAACAAGATTCTGGTCGCTATAGATCTATCCAATGATTCCCTAAAGGTGATCGAAACCGCTGTGCGCATGGCTGCCGGTGTCGCCGACAATTTGCATTTTGTGCATGTGGTTGAGCCGGTTGCCGCCGCCTATAGCATGGACATCTATGCCGTAAACATAAACGAACTGCAGCAGGAAGCCATTAACATGGCGGAAAAAAGGCTGGAAAAAATTGGCAGCGATATCGGGCTTGGAAGCGACCGGACACATACTCTGTTAGGCGCCCCGGCACCGGAAATTCGCGATCTCGCCGCCGAGCTTGGTGTCGATGCTATCGTTATCGGCAGTCACGGACATGCCGGCTGGAAGATATTGTTAGGTTCCACCGCGATCAAGGTGCTGCATGGAGCTACTTGTGATGTGCTAACAGTACACGTTAGCGCAGAGGAATAGCCGCAGCGCACGAGGGGAACGACCGCAGTAGTAAATCGGGTGCTGCGGTTGGAAAATTAAATCAGTCATTGGTTCCGGGCCCGCAAGAAAATCTGCAGAGTAATGACTGGAGAATACAGGCCCGGGAGGGCCTGCCTGGAAATATATCGAGTAAAAACAAGGGTTAAAATCAAGCATATTTCACATTCTTCACCAATTTCAAATTGTGATTGGGCTCGATTGATGGCACACTTCGTCACTAGAATCAGGAGCTTCAAGAGAAGTGGAACTGTTAAACATTGAGACTCTACAAGGCATGATAGCTAACTCCTGAGCCAAGGCATCACCTTGTGAACTACCGTACCCCTCTATGCAAAATTCCAGCGCGTCGTCTTACCCCCAACTTTTTGAACCTCTCGATCTCGGATTTACCAGCCTGAAGAATCGGGTGCTGATGGGATCCATGCACACCGGCCTCGAAGACATTCCCGACGGCCATCGGCGCATGGCAGAATTTTACGCCGAGCGTGCCCGTGGCGGTGTTGCCCTGATCGTTACCGGCGGGTTTATGGCGAGCAAGCACTGCCTGCCAACCGGTTCGGTCCCGCTGTTCGAGCAACCCGGTCAGATTGAAAATCATCGCCTCATTACGGCAGCCGTGCACGACGCCGGCGGCAAGATTTGCCTGCAGATCCTTCATACCGGCCGCTACTCCCGAACTGAAAATCTGATCGCCCCCTCCGCGGTTAAGGCCCCCATAAACCGCTACGTGCCCCATGCTGTGACCACAGAAGAGATCGAGCAGGAAATCGAAAATTTCGTCAATTTTTCGGAATTCTGCCAACAGGCCGGCTATGACGGGGTTGAAATCATGGGATCTGAAGGGTATTTCATCAATGAATTCATCGTCGAACGTACCAACAAAAGAGATGATGAATGGGGTGGCAGCTATGAAAATCGCATGCGCCTGCCACTGGAGATTGTGCGCCGGGTGCGGGCTCGGGTGGGCGCAGAATTCATCATCATCTTCCGCCTCTCCATGCTTGACCTGGTCGAAGGTGGCAGCAGTTACGAGGAAGTATTGCGGTTAGGGCTGGCCCTGTGTGAGGCCGGCGTCACCATCATGAACACCGGCATTGGTTGGCACGAGGCCACGATTCCAACCATCGCCACCAAGGTACCGCGGGCGGCTTTTACCTGGGTTACGGCTAAGTTCAGGGCACAACTGCCGATTCCGGTAATCACCTCTAATCGAATTAACACGCCAGAAATTGCCGAAGAGATACTCGCACGCGGTGACGCCGACATGGTATCCATGGCGCGACCCTTGCTGGCAGACGCCTTTTTCGTAAGTAAGGCAGAAGCCAACAAGTCCGACGAAATCAATACCTGCATCGCTTGCAATCAAGCCTGCCTGGACAATATATTCAACGGTCAGCTTACCAGTTGCCTGGTCAATCCCCGCGCCTGCCACGAATTGGAACTCACAATCGACCGCGCCGATCGGATCAAAAATATTGCCGTGATTGGTTCCGGCCCCGCCGGCCTCTCCGCCGCCGTAACTGCAGCAGAGTGTGGCCACCGGGTCACCTTGTTCGATGCGGCGGATAGCATTGGCGGTCAATTCAACCTGGCCAAGCTAATCCCGGGCAAGGAAGAATTCTACGAAACGCTGCGTTACTACCAACGCCAGCTAGAGTTACTCGGCGTCGATGTAAAACTGAATCAACAAGTCAGCATCGAGGATCTAAATGCTTCCGATTTTGACGAGATCATTCTCGCCACCGGCATCTTGCCGCGCATTCCTGATATCGAAGGCATCGATCACTCCTCCGTTTTAAGTTATATCGATGTCATCAGCGGCAAGGTTGAAGTGGGCAATCGTGTCGCCATTATCGGGGCCGGCGGCATTGGCTTCGATGTCGCCGAATATCTATCCCACGCCGGTCCCTCCAGCGCATTGAATATCCCAGCCTTCATGAATGAATGGGGCATCGATATGGAAATGCACTGCCGCGGAGGCATAGAGGGAATCGAAGCCAATATAACCCCGTCGCCAAGAACCATTCACCTGCTGCAACGCAAGTCCGAAGGCCTAGGTAAGAACCTGGGCAAGACCACTGGATGGATTCACCGCCTCGGACTCATCAAACGCGGCATCAAGATGCATTCCGGATGCCAGTATCAACGCATCGACGATGCCGGATTGCATCTGCTGAAGAACGCGGAACCCACACTGCTGGAAGTCGACAACGTGATCATCTGTGCCGGCCAGATTTCACGCCGGGAACTCAGCGAAGGACTCGAAAAAATTCATCATCTAATTGGCGGTGCAGATGTAGCAACAGAACTCGACGCCAAACGCGCCATCGACCAGGGTACCCGACTAGCCGCCGCTCTTTAAGCCAGCAAACAAACCGTATCCCCCAATATCACCCTAATTCAATTACTCAGATGACAACGTAATCTCAGGCAAGAGATCAATTCAAATCGCGTGAAGTCGCCCATATAGGAAGAAGCCTGTCAGCCAGCGCGATCGACATGGGTGTTAATGAACGAAGTACCAATAAACCCCAATAGCTGAGCTATTATTATGGCAACAAAGCCGAGTCATACCACGCTTTCCTGTTTCCTGTTTCCTGTTTCCTGTTTCCTGTTTCCTGTTTCCTACAACAGGTATCTCTTGAACCAATCCAGCCGCAACGCAGCTGCCTGGGTCGCATCTTCCCCACGGAAGCCATGCCCGGCACCAGGAATGGTAACGAATTCACTAGTGATATGCTGTTTTTCAAATTCCGCCTGCATGTCGACAGAATTACTGATATCAACCAGTTCATCGGCATCGCCATGTATCAACAGGGTCGGTGGGTCGGTGGGATCCGCATGCAATATGGGTGAAATGGCTGCAGCCTTGGCCGGCTCAAAATCCAGCGCCGGAAAGCGATCATTGGGCCCGGTAATTTCTCTCAGGTCCACCGGTGGGAAATAGGCGACAATCGCGGCGACATCGTTACTGTTACGCATGACTTCATCCCTGTCGCCGTTTATACCCGCATCAGAATCCATCCCCAACATCAGGGAAAGATGCCCTCCAGCGCTGCCACCGGTGACACCGATTCGATCCGGATCGATACCATGTTGCCCAGCATGTAATTTTATGTGGCGGATCGCCCGACTCACATCGGCGTAAGCCTCAGGCACCCGATATCGGGGCGCGCTACCATGGTGCACGGGAATCACAGTGAATCCCGCGTCAAGCATATCATCGAATCGACTCGCATATCTCTGGGCCGGTGACCAACGCGAAACCCAACCACCACTAACCATAAACACAATGGCTGCGCCATTAGCATTTTCCGGTTGCAGTACAGAATAAACCAGTGCCATGCCATCTTTGTGGCCATAAATAACATCCGACTTGATACTCAATTCCGCAAAACTTGTGGAAGTGAAAAGCAGGGCGATCGCCACCAGCAGGTAGGTTTTTGTCATCTTCATGGTCATTCTCCTCTCTATGTTCGTTCTCTCGGGACCTTTCATTTTGACTCTTAAAGAGCCTGACATTAACTAATTATCACGCAGCAGGTTTGCCGGCGAATATTGATCTGTCAGCACCCGCCTGCTCATATCCCAGTCTACTCTCGTGGACAGGCGGGCGGGATACTCCAGCAGGGGCACGCCATACTTCTTCAGGCGATCGGCAGCATTTTGAGCTCGAGTTACCAGTTCGCCCCGTGGCGGCAGCGAAGACAATTGGGTGATGATGATGCGATTGCCGGAAGTGGGTAACTTGAAATTAAAAAATTCATTGAACACATCCTGGTAAGTGACTGACTCATGATCGTAGAAGCGACTGGTGGAGAAGGTATTCGCCACCAAGACACCATCTACAGCCATGATTGTCTTTACTTCACCCAAAAATTCCCTGGTCAGTAAATGCTCAGGAATGTAATCGCCGCCGAAGGCATCGAGGACAATATAGTCATACTTCCTACCTCTCAAAGCAGCTCGCTTGACGAATACCCGGGCATCTTTGACCGTGACTTTCATGTTGTCGTTTTCCTCGAAGAAGAAATATTCCTTGGCGACATTGACCACCGCCTGGTCAATTTCTACCACGTCAATTTTTGCTTCGGGAAACAAATTGTTCAGCGTCATGGGAATAGACCCGCCGCCGAGCCCGGCCACCAGGATAGTCTCCGGTTGCGGCTGTAGTAACAGACCAGCAAAACTCATGCGGGTATAACTGAACACCAATCTGTCGCGGTCGTTTACTTCTACACAGGTTTGGTTCCTGTCACCACGATGTACATTAAAAACCAGGCACCGACGATACCCGTTTTGCACGACCATGATGTCACGATAGATGGAGCGTTCCTGGTGGATGGTTTCCGCCACCGTTTGTTCTACCACGGAAAAATAAAGTAATAGACAAGTCAACAGCACGATACTCTTAGCTAATGGCAAGTAATGAACTTTCTTATCCATAATTTTGTGCCTGCGACCTGCTGGCAGCGTTGTTCAGAAAATAGTTAAACAGCAGAATAAAGCAACCGGTGCTGATTAAAGCAGCGATGGAGCCCCAGAGAATTTGGTTGACATCGAAGTAGAGCACGAAATAAAAACTCGTGCCCAGGGTGCCGGCGGCACTGCCGATGGTCGATACGAAATATAACTTTCCCGCCATGTGACCACTGTGCTCGTGGCTCTTTACCAGTAGTCTCACCGAGTAAGGAGAGATCATACCGAGAATACAGGTGGGCACAAAATACATGGCGATAGAAGCGAACAGGGAACCATAACGGGGATCGTCTATGGTGAGAAAGATGGGCTGCATGATGACATCGGCAAATAAAATTATCGGCAGAGAAAACACCGCGGCGGCAATAAAAAACATCGCATAGGTGACCGGATTCGGGTTACGCATGGAGAGTCTGCCGCCCAGCAGATAACCCAGCGCCAGCGCCAGCATGAAGATAGTAATGATGCTGCCCCAAACATACTGGCTGCCACCAAAATAGGGTGCCATGATGCGCGCGCCCAACATCTCTATGGTCATGATGCAGAAGCCACTGACAAAGGCCACGGCGATTACCACCGCGCCGGGAATAAGCTGAGTTTTAGTCTGATTCACCGACTATCAAAACCCCTTTGGTTGGTTTGTAAGCAAAGCCCCAAAACCCGGGCGCGAACCGGTAAAATAACATCGACCAGCTCAGAATGAAAAGCCTTCGACGCCTGTGAGACGGATTGCTGCGGCAGGAACCGACGATCTTGTAAAGCCGAGAACAGGAATACTCAAACACTGCCCAGATGGCTGCCACCGTCGAGGGCAATAACCTGCCCAGTCATATAGGTTGCCGCTGGCGAAGCCAAAAACAGTGCCAATCCGGCCATATCACGCGGTGAGCCGATGCGCCCCATGGGATTTTCCTTCTCGATGCGGTCCTGAAACTGTGCCAGGGTGTGAGCCATCATCTTGCTTTCGAACGGACCGGGGGCAATGGCATTGAAGGTCAGACCTTTCCTGGCCAGGCTCACGGCGAGGTTCCTGGTGAGAAAATGCACCGCCGCCTTGCTTGCGCCGTAGGCAAAATTTTCCGTACTTGAAATCCGCAGGCCATCGATAGAGCCAATATTTATGACCCGGCTGGGATTCTCGGTGCTGGCATCTTTGGTCAACAAGGGCAAGAGGTCGCGGGTCAGCATGAAGACCGCCCGCACATTGATATCCATCACCTTGTCATAGCCATCGTCGGGGTAGTCTTCGAAACTGGCTCCCCAGGCAGCACCTGCATTGTTTACCAGGATATCGATCTTTTTTTCCCGCTGCTTGATCGCCTTGACGAACAGATTGCGCCCCGACGTGGTAGAAATATCGGCAGGCAGGGCAATACAAACGCCATTGACCGACAATTCGGCGGCGGTCGCCTCGCAAGCTTCCGCCTTACGCGCGGTGATGTAGGTCTTGACGCCATTTTCTACAAAGCCCTCGGCGATCATCTTACCGATGCCCCGTGATCCACCGGTGACGATCGCGGTCTTACCGGCAACTGAAAACATCTCGTTAATATTAAATGACATTCGATACTCCTCTGGCTCGCTAGCTACTTATCTTTCCGCTGATTATCAATTCACACATCTGCTGCAACACATGGGTCTTCTTGACGAAACCCGCGAAGCGTTGATCCCTGGTGAGACCGTGGTAATAACGATAGTAGATTTGTTGCCCAATCACCGCCAGGCGAAACAATCCGAAACAAAAGTAGAACGGAAAATTATCTACTGCCAGGCCGGTTTTCTGTTGAAAGCGGGCGATTATTTCTGCCCTTGTGGGCGCCCCCTCGACATCGCTGGGCATGGTGCGAGATTCGCGAAAAAAATCCGGATCGCTGATTTGTGTCCAATAACCCAGGGTACAACCCAGATCCATTAGCGGATCGCCTACCGTCGACATTTCCCAATCTAACACACCGATTACCTGCAACGGGTCCTGCAAGCAAAAAATTACATTATCCATCTTGTAATCGTTGTGAATTACGCTAGCCTTGCCGCTCTCGGCGGGCATATTATCCATCAGCCACTTGATGGTGGCATCACAATTTACCGTGTCTGGTGTAATCGCATCTTCCCAGCGGCGGCGCCAGCCATCGACCTGACGCAACACGTAACCGGTGGGCTTGCCAAAAGTATCGAGGCCAGCCTCTACCAGATCCACGGAATGCAATTCACTCAAGACATCGAAAAAATTAAACAACTGCTCTCGAACTTGCGCAGTAGTCAACAGCAGAGTCGATGGATACTCCCGCCGTATTACCAAGCCTTCTATATAGCTCATCAGGTAAAAGTCGCAGCCAATAACGTCGTGGTCATCACAGAAATGAATCGGCCTGGGTCCATAGGGGTAAACGTCTTGTAGGGCCGAGAGGATCCTGAATTCCCGGGACATATCGTGGGCTGATTTGACTGTGCTACCGAAGGGGGGGCGGCGTAATACCCATTGCTCGGCGCCACTACTCAGAAGGTAGGTGAGGTTTGAGTGGCCGCCGGGGAATTGTTTAACGGCCAGATTGGAGACTTTTTCACCCAGGATCGGCTCAAGATGCTGCCTCAGTGCATCCAGATTCAATTCTTCGCCTGCCCTGACAGCACCAGCCTTATCGACGAGATCATCTACTGTCACGTTTGCCTCTCCAAATTAACGATAGGTGACCATGTCTGCCATGTCTGCCTTCTCCAGGTGAGCAAGGTTATTGAATTGGACCAGCGATAGTTTTCCATTGCCGTATTGTATCCGGGTGACTGAGGAGTTTTTTAGCATCCAGTTGGTGCGGATGACCTGCTCGTCAGGAAATTGTAATACTCTTTGCAAGGCCATGGCTATTACGCCGCCCGAGGTAGAGATCAGTACCTTGCTACCACTGCCGTGCCTCGTCATAAGGTCATCGACGACCCCGTGCACCCTGGACTTGAAACTGTCCCAGTACTCAAACTCGGCATCATCAGGCGCTGGCTGCAACTCATTGCGGATCCATTTGGCGGTTGCCACTTCGAATAATTCCTGAAATCGCCTCGGGTCTTTTATTGGCGTTTCACGGTCAAGCTTTCGGCCTTCGCCGGCGACGTAATTTCGCAAGTAGACCCGCATCAAGGGATCGCCGTTATATTCATTAAGGGATGGGTTTTCGATGGATTCATCAGGCTCGCCCCTGACCAGCGAGAGTAATTCATTCGCGGTTTCTCTCTGCCGCAGCAAAGTTCCACTGTAGATACAGTCGAACTGTTCGCCTATGTCTCGCCAGTGTTGGGCAAGAATCTTGACTTGTTCTATGCCCCGCTCACTGAGCTTGTCATAGGACTTCTGACCAAATGAAGCCTGTCCGTGTCGAACCAAGATCAGTTCACTCATTATTCCGGGCCACGGTAGCCTGCTAGAGCTCGGCGAAGCGTGCTGTGTGATAGTCGATATTTCCGAACATCATCGCTAGCGCGGTGACACATTTGAACAGGTGCCCCACGTCTAACTCGGCGGTCATGCCAATGCCACCATGGATCTGGATCGCTTCCTGGCTCACTTTGCGGATCGCCTTGCCCAGTCGACTCTTGGCCGCAGACACCACCCTGGCTTTCTCGATTTCATCGTCACCACTGTCCAGCTTCATTGCCGCCCTGATAATGATTGAACGGGCCATTTGGCATTCTATAAACATATCCACCATGCGGTGCTGCAAGGCCTGAAACGTACCGATCGGGGTGCCAAATTGCTTGCGCACCTTGCTGTATTCCACGGTCTTCTGCAACATCGCTTCCAGTGCCCCTGTGGCTTCGGCACAGACGGCCACGGTGGCCCTGTCAATCACGGTTTCCAGTGCCCCGATAGCCCCACCCGCTACTCCAAGCCTGGCAGCCACTGTCACCTCGACCGCCTCGAAGCTGACCTGGGCCGACATCTTGCCGTCGATGTTCGTGAATGCCTGGATAGAGACGCCCGGCGCATCTGCATCTACCATAAACACAGAGATACCCTCACGGTCTGTTCTAGCGCCGGATTCCCTGGCTACTACCAATAGTTTATTTGCGTTGGAGCCATTGAGTACGGCGATCTTGATCCCGTCTATGGTAACGCTGTCACCATCTACTTTGGCCGTTGTTGCCACGCTACCCGGATTATAACGACTGCTCGGTTCGGCATAGGCGCAGGCCAACTGCAGTCTACCCTCCATGATCTGCGGAATAAATTCTGCCTTTTGTTGCGCACTACCCAGCGCACTAATGAGGCCGCCACCGAGGACGGTGGTCGGTATGAAGGGCTCAACCAACATAGCCTTGCCAAATTCATCCATCATCAAAATCAGATCCACTGCCGAACCACCTAAACCCCCATCGGCCTCGGAGAAGGTAACCGTCAGCCAACCGAGTTCGGCAAACAACTGCCAGTTTTCTTCACTGTAACCGCGCTCACTTGCCATAATTTTATTGCGAGTATCGAAGTCATAACTCTTTTGAACAAATTTCTGCACACTTTCCTGCAGCATTTTCTGTTCTTGTGTATATGAAAAATCCACTGATTAACCTCTGCCTGTGACGTGATGCATGGCTGAATTGCTGGGTTTCATAGGCCCAGCACCGCCTTGCTGATAATGTTTCGTTGAATTTCGTTGGAGCCCCCGAAGATCGACAATTTACGGTTGTTAAAGTAAACCAATGCCGAAGATGCTGCCGTACCAGGCCCTACCGAATTGCCCTGAAACCCGTCTTCAAACTGTTCCGGCAGAAACGGCAGACAATTATACGCAGCCAATTCCACGAACAACTCATCCATTTTTTGCGCCAACTCGGTGCCGACAATCTTCAGGATCGAAGACTCCGGCCCTGGCGCCTTGCCTACACTCAAAGCGGCCAGTGTACGCAGTTCCACGTACTCCAGTGCCTGCAATTCGATTTCAGCTTCTGCCAGTTTATTTTTGAACATTGAGTTTCCCATCATATTACTGCCGAAGCCATCGTCGGTATCACTCGCGATTCGCTTCAGCGCACGCAGTCGACGTTTGCCGCGAGGCACACCAGAGATATTTGTGCGTTCGTGAGTCAGTAACAACTTGGCATAGGTCCAGCCTTTATTCTCTTCGCCAATAAGATTTTTCGCCGGCACCCGAACTTCGTCGAAAAATATTTCATTCACTTCGGGATAGCCGTCGAGCAGATAGATAGGCTTGAGTGAAACGCCGGCAGAGTGCATATCGATCAACAGGAAGCTGATGCCTTCCTGCTTCTTTACCGAGTTGTCCGTGCGCACCAGGCAAAAAATCCAGTCGGCATACTGACCAAGGGTGTTCCAAGTCTTGCTGCCGTTGACGATATAATCGTCGCCATCGCGAACTGCTGACATTTTCAGGGACGCCAGGTCCGAGCCTGCATTCGGTTCCGAGTAACCCTGGCACCACCAGACATTACTCTCGAGGATGTCGGGCAGAAAGCGCTGTTTCTGCTCGTCAGAGCCATAAGCCATGATCACCGGCGCCACCATTTTCATGCCGAATGGCACTGGTTCCGGCGCGCCGATTAGACCCATCTCGGTGGCAAAAATATATTTCTGGGTCGCGCTCCAGCCGGTACCCCCATACTCCTGCGGCCAGTTCGGGGCCGCCCAGCCTTTTCTATAAAGAATTTTCTGCCAATTCACCAATTCGTCTTTGCTCAGGCGAATATTGGCATCCGCCTTGTTTCGATATTCACTGGGAAATTCAGAGCTCAGAAATTCCCGCACTTCACCCTCAAACGCCAGTTCTTCGGCGGTAAAGTCAGCATTCACGTCAATTCTCCTCGATTCCGGTGGGCCCGACGCCCCTGCCATACCTGGACCATATCCAGGATTGGAGGTTGAGAGATCGACTCCCAACACCTTCAATTGCTTCAAAAAAGAGGGCGAAGACTACCATTTATGGAGGTCATTGATAAGGGGAAATCGAGCGATTGCCCGGTTCTGAGATAAGTCAGTTTTTAACAGCTAATTGAGCTGTCTCAATGGATTTGGCCCGACAAATACGTTATTCTTCGCACTCTTTTCAACATGCTGTATTTGCAACAATTTTGCCCTGATAATTTTTACTTTAACTGACAGCTAGTTCAATGGAGCCGCCATGAAAATAAACCAACTAACAAAACTGGCTTTGCTGCTGTTTACCCTTAGCGGCATAGCAGCCTGCAGCTCAAGCAGTGAAGAAGTCGATCCGGGTCCGACGGAGAGCGTCGCAGAAAGTGAGTCTGGTATTGACGCAGCCGCCCAACGCGCGCAGGAATTGGAAGCCGAGGCCAGGGCCAGAGCCGCCGCTGCGACCGAGCGGATGGAGCGAGCTGCTCTGAGCACCACCGTTTTTTACTTCGACTTTGACGTGGCCGAGTTTCGCCCGGCCGACCGTGAGGTGCTGACATTTCACGCCAGAGACCTGGCCGCCAATCCCCGCAAGCGCATTCGCCTCGAAGGTCATGCCGATGAAAGAGGCACAAGGGAATACAACCTGGCGCTGGGAGAGCGCCGAGCCACAGGCATTCTTAATTACCTGATTGTAAATGGAGCGGCACGTTCGCAAATTGAGACCGTGAGCTACGGTGAAGAACAGCCTCAGGATCGTGGTAGCAGCGATCAGGCCTATCAGCGCAATCGACGCGTAGAAATTGTGGGCCAATAATCCCCGCGGGGGAATAACCGGCCCGCGAGGGAAGCGCCAAGATCAGGAACACAAACCGGACCGAAAAGTCCGGTTTTTTTTGCCTGATGTTTTAGAATTATCCTGCTTCCACAGTAGGCTGTTGAAAAATTAGCCCTTAGAAATAGACATGTTTCGGTTTCGCCGGCTCAAAGCCAACCAGCCAGACCAAGATTGTGAAACCCAGAAATCCGGGCCACAGGTACACCATGACATTGTCCAGGTATTGTGCCGACAGGCCCAGAAACCAGATGCCCGCATAAGCCAGCATGCCTATCACATGGGTGAGCAGGTAGTAGTTAAGAAATGGAGTGCTGTTCTGGGTCAATGGCCAGGATTTGCAATAAAACAACCAGCGCAGCGCAACCACCACGCCCAGCAAATCCGTCGGCCAGAACAACAGCAGATTGGTGTTGTGATGCAGGTCCAGATGGTCGGAGACAAACCAGCTGCCGAGCATAAGCAAGCCGTACACGCCGCTGAAGATCGCAGTGAGCAGGCCCAGGCATCCCAGAATTCTGAAATTGAGCCCTGCGCGCTTCAGCCCGATACGGGAATGGGTAGCGTAATAGGACATAGGAATTTTTTTCAACATCAGGAAAAGAAGCAGTACCGGCACTAACAGGGTAAACGATGCAACCCGGTAACCATCGCTGGCAACGGTTGGCGGTAAAAATTCCATGATCAGCTGGGGGTCGGATAACAGCATCAGTCGCGACCCGTTTTCCGCCACATCGGATTCGACCCCCATCAGACGCCTTCGCAGACTCAGGGGCAGGTACATATCTTCCCACTCAGTCACCGCACGATCGAGATTGCTGTTCGCCAATATATCGAGGGAGAAAGCAATTAAGGCGATCGATTCGTAATGGGCACGCATCTGCTCGCGAAAAGTGTGCCCGGTGATGCCATCATATTGCGCCGCGACTCTTCCCGATAAGGCCTCATCAAGGTAGTCACGGACCCGGGTCGTGCAATTATCAAAAAAATACTGATAGGCATAAACCAGATTATCCGGCTGCATATTCCAAAGCAGCCTGCGGTAGAGGATTTCTTTTTGCGGATTGCTAAGGTTGATCTTGTCCTGCCAGACGGTGCGCTGCTGTCCCCGGTACATGGCAAATTCCTGGTTCGGCGTCGGCGTTCCCAGTCGATAATTCATAATTCCCTTGAAGAAATTGTAGGAGAAGGAAACCACACCGCCACTGACATCGAATATCCCCCAGTTGAAAACGGTGTCGGTGCCGCTGTTCTCGTCATGCACCCGTAGTGCCGTGTGACCAAAGTTGTCCCAAACCTTATCTCCCACATCCACCGTGATCAGGTAGAAGTGTACGCCGCTGAGATCTGCCGGAATTGGGTACTGATCGGAGGCCTCGAGTGGAGTCAGGGCTGTCGATCTCGCGGGCAGCAGCGCCCAGCTCAGGCACAGCAAGAGAAACAAAAATCTGACTCTGCCAGGGTTCGGATGACTTGGACGGGGCACAACAAAACTCATCAGGGCCGGAGGATCCCACGTTGATACTGTCTGATTTGACGAAGAAGCAATCCTACCAGATTTGCAGGCCCCGCAGTCCTAATTCAGGGATCGGCGCGCACAAAAATCCCCACTCTCTGACCGCCGATCAGATGAGTGGGGATTTGCGGAAATGACACCAATACAAACCGGCTAATTAGCTGTAGGTTTTGCTAGGACATGCCTGCTTGTCTGGCTTATCAGCTATGGCTAACAGAGTAGACAATGCTCCCTGAACTGAATCTGAATGGAGGAAAATCGTCACTTATTCGAATGAAATCTTTTATGATATGAGCCAAATCCTTGAGTAATGGCGACACCGGGACAGGAACCCTGAGCAAACCGGGATGCTAGGCTAACTGGAGGGCCAGGTCGCTGAATCGCTGCGGCCGATAGGGAGCGAAGGCGGCAGAAGGTAGCCCGTCGAGGATCTCGCGACGGATTAGCTGGCCCATAATGGCTGCCAGGGTCACCCCGCTATGGGTGACAGCAATATAGACATGGTCGGATCCCGGGATATAGCCAACAATTGGAAAACCATCTTTGGGAAGCGGTCGAAAACCCAGGGTCAATCGTTGCAGAGGTGCTCCGCGCGCGCCCGGAAGCAGTGTCGCGATCCTGTCCAGGATGCGCCTGCCATGCATGCTACGTAGCTCCGCATTGGGAAATTCCTGACGCCCTCGCAGGATATCGCGATGCACCGGGGTCTCCGGCGCATAGGAACTGTCTGTACCGACAATACGGCCGCTGGATGTCTGTTTGAAGGAGACCGGTACTTGCTCATTTACCGTGCGAATAAGCGGTGGCAGAGGCGCACTGTGGGAGAGAATTCCCGGTGAATGATTCAATGGGGCAACATAGTCGGCTTTTGCTGCCAGGGTTGGTGTGTCGACACCCGCCGCGATAACGAGCCGGTCGAGGGAGTACTCGCCGCTGGTAGTGGCTACGCCGGTCAGACGACTGCCGGAAAATTTCAGATCCGTCACTGCGCAGGGATACAGCACCCTGGCGCCATATTTCCTGGCTTCATCTAGAAAACTATTGGTCACCTGTACCGGATCGAGATGCCCATCCAGGCCTGCATAAATGGCGGCCTCGAACGCTCCGGGTGCAAGATTTGGCGCCAGGATAGAAAATTCCTCCGGCCCCAGAACTCGCATTCTATAGCCGGCTCGATCCAGTCTTAACGCCCGCTCACGCAGATTCGCCGCTGCTTCCGGTTCCTGCTTCCACAGCAGGCTGCCGCCCCAGGTGATATCCAGCTGCATCTGCGCTTGAAGTTGGTGATATGCGGCCAGGCTTTGCAACCTGAGATCCCGATAATGCGCATCATCGCTAAAGGCATTCAACCACGCAAAAGATTTACCGGTGGCGCCGCTGGCAGGTGCCGTCTTTTCGAACACAGTGACGTCGGCGCCTGCCTGAGCAAGGTGTAAGGCAATCGAAGCGCCCATGATGCCGCCACCGACAATGCCCACTTTGAGATGTGAACGCGCTGCCAGCAAAATTCCCGGTGTCGATGCGACGGCGATACCGCCAATGCCAATTAAAAACTTTCTGCGACTCATATCATTCCATACGAATTGATTATTCCCCGGCGTCAGAAAAAAAGACCAGCAAAATGCTGGCCTTTTCTGTTCGGGACGACAGATCGATTACTGGCCTTCTTCGAGCGCCCTCCGTTCTTCCATACGGGCACCGCGAAGGGTGTTTAACATGCCATAGTTGCCCTCGTGGCAGGCATATTCGTACATCAGACCATCGACCTTGGCCATCGGCACCATCGCTGTGATCTTGTCCTTGAAGGTGCTTGGATCATTAATAGTGAACTCGTAGTTCACAGTATATTCATCGACGCGAGTGAACCTTTCCGTCAGCGCCTTGCTCAAGGATGAGCCATAGACACTAAAACTCTGGGTCAGATCATTAAAATTGCGAGTCTCAACCACCAGGGTATCGCCATCGAAGTGGCCCCGGGAATCACCTGACCACTGGCGAATATCGTCATCGATGTGAGCACGGCCATCCAGGGTCACGATGCGGGCATCGTGGATCATTTCCGTCATAATGACGACGGTATCCCTGTTCTGCACAATCTGAACATTATTATTGTAGAGATTGGGAGTAAATGGGGGACCGGCGTTGAAACCAACGATGCAACGTTCAGAAATACCCCTGTCCTCCGGACCATCTTTCGCGATACCGCCGACTACCATGCGAACCGGACGCGTTCCCGGCTCGTCCGGCCCCAAACCACCCACTTGCACCGCCACACCCTCTACGGTTTCAGGTAACCTGCCATTTGCAGGATAAGTAATTAACGAGGTCCGATTATCACCCTCACCTCCCATCTCTATCCAGAATGTGTTGTATCCACCGACTCCGATATTGTTGATCGCCTGCAGGCCTGCTTCCGCTTGCGCGGCAAGCGCGACAACATCCTCCTCGGTGAGAAATTTCTTGTCCGCAAAATAGGCCGGTCGCTGCAGCGGAATGAATGAACTGAAGTTCCACACACCTTGCAAATCAGGCTGCCCGTATTCGGTACGAGGTACTACGTAATCATCCTGTGCACTTACCAGGCCAGGCACCAAAGCTGTCATCAATACCGTAAAAACCAGACTGGTTAATTTCATGCTATCCCCCAAAAAATCCAATATTGACTACAGAACCTGCCGATATTGTAACCCATTTGATCTGCCTTTTATGTTTTAGATGCTATGATGGCGAGCTTTCGGCAGGGCCCAGATAATGGCAGTAACAGAAGGTGGGACGCCAATGCTCCAGAGCACGAAGCCAATTTTGAGGAAGGATTTGACATGAATGGTGCGACTGCGTTGATCGAAACCCTGGCTGAGTGTGGTGTCGACTTCTGCTTCGCTAATCCCGGCACCTCGGAGATGCATCTGGTACAGGCATTGGATGCCGTGCCTCGAATGAAATCCGTGCTGGCATTGTTCGAGGGTGTCTGCACCGGCGCCGCCGATGGTGTTGCCCGCATGACCGGAAAACCTGCCGCGACGCTGCTCCACCTTGGTCCCGGCATGGCCAATGGTATCGCCAACTTGCACAATGCCCGCCGTGCTAATTCTCCCATGATCAATATCATCGGCAATCATCCGAATTACCATCTGGGTTTCGATGCACCGCTGACCTCGGATATCGAGACCCTGGCCAGGAATTTTTCCTGCTGGATCAAATCTTCGAGCACCGATGCAAGCCTGGCCCAGGACGGGGCCGATGCCTACACCGCCACGTTGCGGCAAAGCTCTGGCTCTACCGGCCAAATTGCCACTCTAATAATGGGCGCCGATGCGGCTTGGGGAGACTCACCTGGAATTGGAACTCCCAATCCGGTTCCCGTGCGTTCGAAGGTAGGTGAAGCCACTATCGAGTCCATAGCGGACTTGCTCGGCAAGGCTGGCAACACCGTCCTCTTGCTGGAACACCAGGCCATCGAAGCGGATGCCCTCACTGCCGCTGGTAAAATTGCCAGCAAAACCGGTTGCCGCCTGATGACCGGCACCTTCCCCAGCCGTATCGATGGCGGCCCAGGCCGGGTGGCGGTTGAAAGGCTGCCTTACTTCCCCGAACAGGTGCTGAAAACCCTCGAAGGCACCGAAGACCTGATTCTCGTCGGTGGCCAGATACCGGCCAGCTTCTTTGCTTACCAGGGCCTTCCCGGCGAACTGTTGCCGAACGGATGTGAAGTAAGTCGGCTATGTTTTATCGAGGAAGATGCAATCGATGCCCTCAACCGGCTGACGCAACGGCTCGACGCCGAACACGCGACCGTGACCTGTTTCGAGAAGGTCGATATCCCGCAACCCAGTGGCGAGTTGAACACCAGGACTATCATTCAGGCACTGGCGGCCACCATGCCGGAAGATGTCATCGTGGCCACGGATTCCGGCGGCGGCAATGCCGCTTATCCGTTTTGCCAGGGCGCGGCGACCAACTCCTGGTTGAGCCTCACCGGCGGCGCCATCGGCCAGGGAGGTCCCTGTGCCACCGGCGCGGCCTTGGCCTGCCCCGATCGCCAGGTACTGGCTATGCTGGGTGATGGTGGCGCTGCCTACACCAACCAGTGTTTCTGGACCCAGGCCCGGGAAGGACTCGACGTCACCACCGTAATATTCGCCAACCGCTCCTACAATATTTTGAATGTCGAATACGCCAGGCTGGGGGTAAGCGAAGTTGGAGACATCGCCGCCAGCCTGTTCGATATCGGCAACCCCGAGATCAACTGGGTCGACATGGCCAATAGTTTCGGCGTACCCGGCGCCAGCACCGACAGCGCCGAAGAACTCTGCAAACTGTTACAACAGAGTTATGAGACACCTGGCCCGTTTCTGATTCAAGCCAACGGTGAACTACAGCGTTAATGAATGTTAGGTCGTAAAAAGAAAACCCGGCTATAAGGTAGCTCTAATTTTACGAGTCTCTGTGAAGGCGCGCTGCGCTGCCATACCCTTCTGCCTCCGCGGCTTGCACCCCTCCCGGGTGCCCTCCCTCGGTCGGGAGCCTAAGGTCTCCCTCTGTCACTCGGTGCTGCGCCTTTACTGCTGCGTCAACAGGACCCACCAACCCAGTGCGCTCTACACAGCCGCAACTAAACCTCGTCCCATCAGTCTTGACGTTTAATAGGCAACAATCTTCCCTTTCATACGGGAATACCTCAACTCGGACCCTCCTTTCGGGTTTCATATTTTCAAGCCCAGGTAAAATTACGCTGGATTCGACCTAGCTTGGTATAGAATTTTTCCGATTGTTCCTGGTCTGCTTCCTGCTGCGGGAACAATAAGCTAATCATTGGAATCAGCAACAGAGGGATCAACAGGGTCAGGAATGACGGATCACTCCATTCACCCAGGGACTGAGTCAGCTCATACCAGATCTGGGCGAAGCCCCCGGCGGCGGCATTCTCGGCGCCACTGAACAGGCTATTGAACAACCACATCGTCAGGCCGCCGACAAATCCGCCCAGTATGCCCCAGAAGGCTGCTTTCTCCGTGGTTTTCTTCCAGTAAAACACATACCCCACCGCTATCGCCGGCGGAACCACCATGGCGAAACCCAGCAACAACAGCTGCAGCACAGAACTGATGTTGCCGAGCCAGGCAATCAGAGCCGCGGCCGTGCCGTAGACTATGGTAACAATCCGGTACGCACGCAATTTCTTATCGCTGCTATAGTTTTTCGAAGCTGGAATCCAGTCACTCACAAACATAGTGGCACTGGCAAGCAGAATCGGCGCACCCGATGAGATTACCGCTGCCAGGACTGCAGCCAGGGCAATCCCCCCGAGGATGGGACCGGTGTCCATCGCCAGTTGAGCGATATTGAGATAACTGGTCAAACCGCTTTCGGAACCATAGGTCGCCATGGTCAGAATACCGATGAAGCCAGCCACCAGCGGCATCAACGCCGCGATAATTCCGGCCAGGAAAAAGCCCGGAATCAGGTATTCCTGCTTCGCCGCCGAGCTCGCGTAATTGGCGTAGATCGATGCCGCCGGCGTGTGAATAGTGGCGGAGATAAACAGGGCGATGATCGTGGCCCAACCGATACCAATGAAGCTCCACCAGGAAGGCGAATCTTTACCCGCCGCCGCCAGCATCACCTCGGACTGCGCCACAACCTGGTCCCAGCCTCCAATGTTTTGCATCGCGACGAAGCCCACGAGTGTCAGGCCCAGTATGATCACTGTGCAGTGCACTACATTGGTTATGGCGGTTCCTTTCAGACCACCGGTAACGGTAAGCAGGACAATCACAAATCCGCCGATGGCCACGCCTGCGCCGAAGGGCAATCCAGTAACACCACTGACAATCGAACCGATCACGAAAGGCTCGATAATATTTACTACCAGGTATTCAGCCTGCACACAGAGGCTGGTGAGCCATTGGCAGCGACGGGAACCGAAACGCTGATCGAATACTTCACCCACACTGGATAGCCGCAGGCGACGATAGGGTATAGCGAAAAACAGGCCCACCAGGAACAGGGCCGCGAAGGAATTAACGCTGTACCACAGGTGACCGACACCCTCGTTGATGACGTCGCCGGCGACGCCATAGGTGCCAGCGCCACCAATGCGGGTTCCAGCGACACCTGCCGCCAGCATGCCGACACCGAGGGTACCCCCGCCAATGGCCCAATCGGCTGCGCTTCTGTTTCCTCGGCTCAGGTAAATACCGATGCCGGCGAAAAACACCAGGTAAACAAGAATGACGACTGCGGTTATACTCATGCAGGGCTCCCGCTATTATCAAGCAATCACTGATTTCTTGGTTGCAGTGTACTCAGATCACCGTTGAGCCAAGCTCTGACCTGTGTCAACAGCGCAACAATTGATCAACGCATACTACACTACGTGGGGAGTAGGTGCCCCGCGAGAACTCGCGCCAGAAGCAACAACTTTAGCATTCGCCCGCTTGAGGAACACCCGCAAGGAACACTTTATGGCAGACATGCAATCAGATCTGGATGCCTGGCTCAATCAGGTTCGCGAAGAAATCATTGAACCGGATCGTGCCATCATCGATCCCCATCATCATCTGTGGAAGAATCGTTTCGAGCGGGATTATCTCCTGCCTGAGTTGTGGGCAGATACTGGCAGCGGTCATAATATTGTGAAAACCGCTTTTATGGAGTGCCGTGCATTTTATTATCGTGATGGCCCAGAACATTTACGGCCTGCCGGCGAGACCGAGTTCATCGCCAATCTCGCCAGCGCGAGCCGTTCTGGCGCCAGCGAGTCGGGGGCTGGCAAGCAAGCGTCTATCTCGGCAATTATTGCCCATGCCGATCTCACCCTCGCCGGGGAATCGGAAGACAAACTACTGGAAATACTCGATCTGCATCGCCAACACGGCGCTGGTCTGTTTCGGGGCATTCGACATTCCGCAGCTCGGGACAAACATCCCGAAGATCTTTTTATTGTTAGCTCCGCACCACCTTATTTGCACGGCAAGGAATCTTTCCGCAAGGGCTTGCGCATTTTAGCCGACCAGGGGCTAACCTATGACACCTGGCACTATCATCATCAGAATCTGGATTTCCTGGATCTAGCACGTGCCGTGCCTGAGTGCACGATGATACTCGATCATTTTGGTACACCCCTGGGTATAGGTGTCTACAAGAACTGTAAGGATGAAATTTTTCAGGAGTGGAAGCAGGAAATTGCTGAGCTTGCCAAATGTGAAAACGTGGTCGCCAAACTGGGCGGCCTGGCGATGCCAGACAACGGCTTCGGCTGGCACCTGGCGGCGCGGCCGCCGACATCGGACGAATTGGTGCAGGCTCAGCGGAGGTATTATCTCCATACCATAGAATGTTTTGGACCCGAGCGTTGCATGTTTGAGAGCAATTTCCCGGTGGACCGTCTATCGGTGAATTACCATGTGCTATGGAACGCATTTAAGAAAATGGCGGCAGGGTATTCCGAAACGGAACAACATGCGATGTTCTATGGTACAGCCGAACGGGTGTATTCCATGCGAGACAGTTAAAGGCAGCGGTAGTGTTACTTGCGCAGGCGTTTGATTACCGCACTACTCATCAGAACTACGCTCTCATCTACCATCAGCTCACAGCGCACGAATACCATAGAGCCCCCACGTTTGATGACCTGCGCCCGGCCCTCAATCAAATCCCCCTGAAAAGCCGGTGCGGTGAATTCATTACTACAGCTAACGGTGACGACACTCTCGCTTTCGCCACCATTTGCACCGAGACAAAGCGTGTAATCCGCCAGCGCCATTAAAATGCCACCATGCACCGAATCGTGGGCATTACAATGATGATTCACCACTCTAAGCGCGGTACGAGGATTGATGCCGTCCATGTAAAAGAAAAAAGGTCCCAGGTAGTTCTCTGCCCTGTCCCCCACCCAATGTCGGTAGTTAGACGGCACATCGTAATCTTCGGGTTTGAAGCTCTCGGGTCTAGAATTCATGGTAGGGGCCGTTAATCATCGTCGTCGGCGTCGGGAATCACCAGGTCGATCGCAGCACCGGCCACCTTGAAAGGCACCTTGGCAACCTCGATGGTGGTATCGACGGCAGCGCCAACAACGGCGCCTACGCAAGCTGATAATGACAGACAGACAAGCAGGCTCATACAGATTCCTGCTAATTTAAACCTACGCCACGCTTTCATTACCATGCCATCTCCAATAAAGAATTTGTTACAAAGTTAGCTGCCAATAAGCTATATCGATAAAATTATCGAACTTGTTTCCCAGTTCCCGAAATTGGCCAATTTCCCGAAAACCCATCTTCTCATGCAAGGCGACACTGCCCGGATTAGGCTGAGCAATGCCGGCAATTAACACATGTATCGGCGTCTTGCGTATTTCATCAATCAACTGCTGGTAAAGTCTCGCCCCCCTGCCCTTGCCAAACTTATCTTGTTGCAGATAAATGCTGGTCTCTCGCGAAAATCTATAGGCCGCCCGCAGCTTCCAGGGAACAGCACAGGCAAAACCGACCAGCTGATTATCCTCCAGCAACACCAGCCATGGGCTCTCTTCATCTGCATTGGCGATTCGTCGACCTATCTCTTTTAGCTCCAACTGTGCCTCTTCGAAGGTAAAATAAGTATTGACGATGTACCAGTTGTATATAGCCGCTATTGCGAAGCTGTCTTCGACGCTGGCGTGACGAATCATCGCGGTTTATCCTCGAATCTTAGAATGTTGTCGATGCCGTTGCCGGTATCCACAATATGCGCAAACTCATCGGCTATCAACTTGCTCTTGTCCAGCACTTCCTGCCAATAGGCGAGCCTGCTGTCATAGTCGAGATTTTGGAAATCACTTCGATCCGGTATCTTGCCATAACTGAGATCGGCAACAAATTCCCGCGAGGGTGTGACCAGAACCACGTTATGAAAGTGACGAGGATTTGCCCGCCGCCAGGGCAACTTTTTATCAAACCAACCAGGTATTACCGCCGCGGAAAAATGTGGATACAGTACCAACTCACGGCCAGCATGAAATGGCATATCGAAATGGTAATCGGTGATACCACCATCCCAGTAGAGACCGGGTTCAGCACCACTGATATCACGCACGCCCTCCAGTGCAAAGGGGATCGAGCCGCTGGCGATCATCACCTCCTCCAGATTTTCTACACTCAGCTTATGGACGACGGTGGCCAGATCGCTTAATGCAGTCCAGGGTGATGTCTGCCCCATATTGGAGAACAGGGTGCGTTCAAAAAACAGTGACAGGGTTTTGCGACTTACGAGGTTGCATGCAGCGCTCGCCAGCAGGGCAAGAACTTGTAAGGCAGCGAACCTGGAAGCCCCCAGACCCCGCACCCGGGACGTGATGATGTGGGTTCGGAAGTACTGATTTTCAACAATCTGGCGGGCGCCGTCGCTACCCAAAACTTCAGACAACATAGCCCTGGCTTTTTCGCTTATCTCTGCCGCGGTGGGTTGGTCGGAGTATTTTTGACGACTGTAGAGCCTGGCCAGGCGCTCGATGGCCGACACCGGGTCAGATATAGCAAGACAGCAGAGTCTCCAGGCGCCGGCAGAAGATCCAAGGGTAATCAGTTGCTGCTCCCGTCGCGGGAAAAATTCTCCGAACAGATAGCGATCCAGGCCGTACAATACAAACCATTTTGGCCCGCCCGAGGCCCCCACCAATACCTTGAATTGATCTGCTTTGAGCCCCTCACGGCGAATCTGCTGCAGCGCCGTTGGACCGGCGTAAATGGAAAGAGAAGACATGACCCGGGAATGATATAATCAGCGCTTCCTGCAATCCAGAGGCACTTTGCTGGCAACTACGCCCTGTTGTCATGCCAAGGCCTAAAGACCTTAACCTATTACCCATGCCAAGCTTTAAGCTCCAGGACCGTAAAACCCTGCTCTACCTGTTAGCCATTGGCAACACTATCTCCTTTGCGACCTGGCAGGTGGTACTCAATAATTTCGTCATCGAACAATCGACGTTTACCGGCACCGAGATTGGCATCCTGCACAGCCTGCGCGAGGTGCCGGGTTTCCTGGCATTCACAGCCATCCTGGTAATGGTCTACATCCGGCAGCAAACCTTTGCCCTGCTGAGTTTGCTGACACTGGGTATAGGTACGGCCATCACTGCGTTTTACCCCATGGCACTGTGGCTGTACTTCAGCACGGTGGTCATGTCTATCGGTTTTCACTATCTGGAGACACTACATAATTCATTGAGCTTGCAATGGTTGGAAAAATCGGAAGCGCCTTTGGTGCTGGGCCAATTACTCAGTGTTCGCGCATTTTGCAACCTGGCCGTGCTGGGTACGCTGTATATCTATCTGATGTTCTACGCAGCCAACTATCTCTTTATCTATGTGATCGCTGGCAGCATCAGTATCGCCATCGCACTGTTTTGCTGGAAAGCCATACCCCATTTCGAAGACAGAGTCGTGCAGAGAAAGGAGTTGTTTCTGCGCAAACGCTATTGGCTCTTTTACCTGCTGACATTTTTCGCCGGGGCGAGACGGCAGATATTCGTCGTCTTTGCCGGCTTTCTGCTGGTAGAAAAGTTTGAATTTCCGGTGGAAAATGTGGTGCTGCTAACACTGATAAATGCCGCTCTCACATTCTATCTGGCACCTAAAGTGGGTCGCCTGATCGGCTACATCGGCGAAAGGCGGGCCCTGACCCTGGAATATGTCGGCCTGATCATTATCTTCGTCAGTTACGCCTTCGTGGATACCGTCGCCGTGGCGGTAGCGCTTTACCTCCTGGATCATCTGTTTTTCGCCATGGCGATCGCCATCAAGACCTATTTTCAGAAGATTGCCGATCCCGCTGACATCGCCGCCACTTCCAGCATCAGCTTTACCATTAATCATATCGCTGCGGTGATATTGCCGGCCCTGCTGGGCCTGCTGTGGGTGGTTAATCACAGTGCGGTGTTTCTGGCCGGTGCGGCCATCGCCCTGGGCTCCCTGGTGCTGACGCAATTGATACCGGACCACCCAAGGCCCAGCTTCGAGACGCGATTAAACAGTCAGCAACTCACCTAGGAAGGAGCACGCAGACCCCTGCATGCTCATTATTCATAGCGCATACTATCGATCGTAAGTTAATCGGGAGACTCGAAAACAGGGCTGGACAAGCCAGCCCGATTGGATGGGTTCGGCAGTATCGCGTCTACTGTCCCTGGTTGAACACCAGGGTGAAGCTGACGGGGACGGAACGGCTGATGCTGGGCAGGCCCGCCACTTCTCTCAAGGCTTCGACGCCCCCTACCAGGCCGGCAGAATCGGCAGTAACGATGATCGGTTTCAAGGTTGAAGCCACCACTCCCGCTTCCAGGCGCGTCACCATTAAATCGGCAGTGAGAGCGATCGAAGCGCCATGTAATGACAGCGCGATCTCGATCTGCATGACCTCACTGGCACCCGGTTTCATGGCGCTTATCGCTTCCAGATCCACCTTGCCGGTGATATTGGCATCCGGAAACAGATTGGTTTCAAACAACATCGCCTGCATGCGCTCGTTGCGAATCTGAATCATGGTGTTCACACTGGCCAGTTCGATAGCGATTTTCACCTCACCAGCATCATCGATGCTGCCGGACAGCACATCGAAGGTGTGTACTTCGGCAACATGCTCTGCCTTCACCGTGACGAAACTGAGGGTAGAGGCTGCGTTATCCAACGACCAGTGGGCATTGGCGGAGCCGATAAACACGATCAGTGCGAACAGGGAAAGTACGGTCTTCAGCAGGGAATGACGGGACATGCTTTTCTCCTTTGAATATCAATTGCGTTAATGAGTGAGGCTCGAAACGGCCAAGCTTCCTTGTATTGATGATAATGCGAAAATGCTTCGAGATACAATTTGATTGATGCAAAATCTCCAGCGCAAGCTGAGTTTGAGGATTATCCACAATTGGGCATGGTTTTAGGCTTGTGCGGACCTCACGAAAGGTTAAAATCCCCCCTCAATTAACTAGTTGACAAAACATGTCTCTGCAGATCCCCAATATCGACATCGACACCAACCTGGAAAATCCGGCATCAACCCAGCCAGCACTACCCATGCCCTGGCCCTTCGAGTTACCCCAACTGCAAGCAATCGCCAGCAAATGGATAAGCACCGGTGACTACAGCAATCAGGGCGAGGGGATTCAAATTTCCTGGTACCGGCCGGAATCGCCGTGAAAGCCACCACTGCCAGCCCCACCGTTAAACGGCTGCTACTCATCGGTGGTGGCCACAGCCATCTCACCATACTCAAACGCATAGGTATGAACCCGGTACCCGGCCTCGCTGTCACCCTGATCAGCCGGGACATCAACACACCCTACTCAGGCTCGCTACCTGGCTATATCAGCGGCGCGTACGAGCACGATGAAATTCATATCGACCTGCGACCCCTGGCGCAGTTCGCCGGGGCACGGATCATTCAGGCAGAGATTGAAGGTATCGACCTGGATGCCAGGAAAATAATCTGTGACTCCAGGCCCGATATCGAATTCGATATGCTGTCTCTGAACATCGGCTCCAAGCCCGATGCGGCGAAGATTCCCGGCGCCGATCTCTACGCCGTCGGCGTTAAGCCCATCAGTGATTTTCTTCGGAACTGGCAGGAAATTTACCGCAGCGCCATTGACGTTCTCGGCGATGACCCCGCCGAATTCTCATTGGCAATCGTCGGTGGCGGGCCCGCCAGCGTAGAGCTCGCCTTCGCCGCTCAACATCGCATTCATGAGCAACTTGGCATCAAGTCTTACCAATCGTCTGGCCTTAAAATTCAGATAATCACCGCCGACGATGGTGTGTTAAAACAACACAATGCCAGGGTGCGCCAGTATGTCACGGAGGAATTAGGCGGCAGGAAAATCGAGATTCTCAGCGATCATAAAGTAACGGAATTTCAGGCTAACACCATCATCTGCGAAGATCGGCGAACCATCACTGCCGATAGAATAGTCTTCGCTACCGGGGCAAGTATCCCCGATTGGCCCGGTGAAATCGGGCTTGCAATTGGCGATGACGGCTTCATCGAAGTCAACAGCTTCTTGCAGTCTACCAGCCATGAATTTGTATTCGCAGCCGGCGATGCCGCTACCATAAAAGGAGAATTGAGGCCAAAGTCCGGCGTCTATGCCGTACGCCAGGGCAAGCCCCTGGCGGAAAACCTGATTCGATTTGCCACCGGCAAGAAATTAAAGGCATTCAAACCCCAGCAACATGCACTGGCCCTTATCAACCTCGGCAACAACACCGCTATCGCCTCACGCAACAAACTGTTTTTCAAAGGCAGGGCGATATGGACTCTGAAAAATAAAATCGACACCGCTTTTATCCGCAAATACTCGCGGCTTCCCGAGATGGTAGTTCCCTTGGATTTGACCGCTGGCCTGGTGGACAGAGACACAGAAGAGCGACTGAAGAACCATGCCATGCGCTGTGCCGGCTGTGCTGCCAAGGTAAGCAGTGATGTACTTGCGGATGTCTTGCAAGAATTACCGCCTCACGCCCGGGCAGACATCCTAAAGTCTGCTTCCGAGGTTGAAGATGCTGCCGTGATCAGGCTGGATAATGGCCGGGTGCTGTTACAAAGCGTGGATCAGCTGAAGGCATTTATTAATGACCCCTGGCTGTTCGCGAAAATCGCCACCAACCATTGTCTCAGTGACATCTATGCCATGGGCTGCTTCCCCCATTCGGCATTGGCCATCGTCGGTCTGCCCTTCGCTGCGGAAAAAATCACCCGTCGTGAACTGAGGGAAATCATGCTCGGTTGCAGCGAGGCACTGCAAGAAAACGACTGTGCATTGATTGGCGGACATTCTGCCGAGACCGCGGAGCTGCAATTCGGTTTATGTGTTAACGGTTTTGCCGACGAAGACGCGTTGCTTGTTAAAGAAGGCATGCAGACCGGAGATGTTATCATTCTCACCAAGCCCCTGGGCACCGGCACCCTGCTCGCCGCCGATATGCGCTATCGTGCGAGCCATCGCTGGATCGACGCGGCCCTGCAACAAATGTTGATCTCCAACCGGGAGGCTGCAAGATGTTTTGTCGACATACAGGTGAACGCGTGTACCGATATCACCGGATTCGGGCTGGCGGGCCATCTGCTAGAGATGATGAAGGCAAATAATGTGGAAGTCGAACTCAGTATCCGCGACCTGCCGGCTCTCGATGGCGCCCTGGATACCCTGGGAGATAAAATCTTCAGCTCCCTGCAGCTGGATAACAAGCTGGTGCAGGAACACATCTATAATCACGAGGCATTCCAGAACCAGCCGATATTCGAGATACTATTTGATCCACAAACCGCTGGCGGACTCGTAGCCAGCGTCCCCGAGGCCAGGGCAGAAGCCTGCCTGGCAGAACTCCGAGCCACCGGATACCCCCACGCCACCGCCATTGGCAGGGTCTCGAATACCGCTGCCGCCGCCCCTGCACTCATCCTGAAATAGACACTATCCAATTGATATATAAA